>FZPS01000156.1_pt229 | contig 33358 bp, 30 predicted proteins | sample 1817821 | NCBI WGS metagenome assembly FZPS01 (sample SAMEA104158645, study PRJEB21678) | metagenome | place: Germany | collected 2015-04-21
GCTGGTGAGTATGGCTCTACCCAACAGTTGGTTCAGGGAGATTGGTCTTGTGGACCTCACGAAGTACAGTGTCGGGATTGTGTCGCAGTTCTACGAACGGCGGTAGATTCTTCAGGAGCGGTGTACGCGGCCCGTACGCACCGTTCTGTGAGAGGAAAGCCGCTAGGCTGATCACCTAGCGGCTACCTACTCGATTCCCTGGCTGTGTGGGATCGCTCTAGAGGATTAGGTCGCGGTTTCGGGATATCTTCATAAACAAGGCCAAGGACAGGGTGGTAAACAGGATTAGAATGGTGGCCACCGCGGTGGCGGGGCCGTCGGTGCCGCGGCTGACAAAGACGTAGATGGAGAGGGTCAAGGTCTGGGTGCGGGCGCTGTAGAGCATGATGGATGCGGAAAGCTCCGTGAGGATGGTCACCCAGCTGAGAATGGCGCCGGAGATCACGCCGTTGGCCATCATGGGCACGGTGATCTTCACAAAGGTCTCCAGCTTGGACGCCCCCAGGCTGATGGCCGCTTCTTCCGTGGTCAAGGGAATCTGCTGCAGAATGGCTACACTGCTGCGGATGGTATAGGGAATGCGGCGGATGCACATGGCTACCACCATGATCACCATGGTTCCTGTGAGTACCAGTGGGCCTGAGCTGAAGGCGATCACCAGGGCAATGCCCACAACTGACCCGGGGATCACATAGGGCAGCATGGACATGGTATCGATGGCGCTGCTCACAGCGCTTCTGCGACGGACCACCAGGTAGGCAATGAGTACCGAGAGGATGACTACGCTGGCGATGGCGCTTCCACCCATGATCAGCGTGTTGGGCAGGGCGGTGCGCACGGAACGCCAGGCCCGCTCGTAATTGCCAAACCAGTACCCGTCGATGAAGTTGCCGAAGGCATTGGTGCGCCGGAAGGAGGAGTAGACAATATACACCTGGGGCAGGATGCTGGTGCCCACTACCAGATAGGTAAAGAGGTGCATGAGTATGCTGGGCAGAAGTTTCGCCCTTCTCCGTTCGATGCTGTGCAGGGCGCTCATTTTGAAACTGAAGCGGTTGGCCACAAACTTCTGGGCCCAGAACACCACCGCGGTAATGGCGATGGCCACCACGCCGATGGCCGCGGCAAAGCTGTGGTTCTGCGATGTTTCCCCCACATACTGCTTATAGATCTCCACCGGGAAGGTGCGGTAGCCCTCCCCAATGAGCAGCGGGGTGCCAAAATCGGCCATGGCCCGCATAAACACTAAGAGGGAAGAGGCTAAAATGGAGGTCATGGTCAGGGGCAGGATCACCCGGAAAAAGCGGGCCCATCCCGGGCAGCCCATATTCTGCGCTGCTTCCAGGAGCGAGTTGTCCAAATTGCGCAGGGCCCCGGATACGATGAGGAAGACCAGGGGATAAAGCTGCAGGGACAGCACCAGGACCACCCCGGGGAAGCCGTAGATGGTGGGCAGCTGAATGCGGAACCAATCCCAGAACAGCTCGGTAATCAGCCCCGAGCGGCCCAGGAGCAGAATCCAGGCATAGGCGCCCACAAAGGGAGCAGAAATGGAGCTTAAGATAATCAAAACCTGCACAACCGAACGGCCGCGGATGTGGTAGAAGTTGTAGATATAAGCTAGGGGTACCCCCAGCAAGACCGAGAAGACGGTTGTGGCTAGCGAAATCTTGAAGCTGTTCCGGATGGTGGTGAAATAGTACGGTTCACTGAAGAACTTGATGAAATACTGCAGGGAAAACTTCCCATCCGCGGTGACCACCGATTCCTTCAGCACAGAAAACAGCGGATAGAGCAAAAACAGCGCATATAAACCTAGAATGGCAAAGCTGAAGGCATGCCAGATTTCTAGCGGCCTTCGCTGAGCTTTCCCGGCAACCGGATCCATGCCTAAGCCCCCCTAGCCATCAACGAACGGGTTCCCTCGGCATCAAACACGTTGATCTTGTACGTGTTGATGGCCAGGGAAACCTCGCTGTTGGGCTCTAAAATGGTGTCCGTGAAAGACTGCTGGATGATTTCGATGCTCTTCCCGGAAGGCAGCAGCACTTCGTAGTGGGTGTACAAACCCAAAAACACGCTGTCTTTGATTCTTCCCTTAATCTGGCCCGAACCGTCTGGCGCGATGGTGAAGTCCTCTGGCCGGATGGAGATGCTTACCGCCTGCGGGGCCGCTTTCTCGTCCAGGGTGGTAAGGCAAATGGGCCTGTTTTCCACAACAATGCCCCGCCCTCCATCCTTGACATAGAGCTCACCTTTTAGCACGTTGGTTCTGCCGATGAAGCTGGCCACAAAGAGATTGGCCGGGCGGTGATAGAGTTCCCTGGGCGTTCCCACCTGCTGGATCTCCCCTTTGTTCATCACCGCGATCCTGTCGGAGATGGCCATGGCTTCTTCTTGGTCGTGGGTAACATACACCGTGGTAATCCCGATCTCCCGCTGGATTTCTTTGATCACCCGCCGCATTTCCACCCGCAGTTTAGCGTCCAGGTTGGAGAGGGGTTCATCCATGAGCAGCACATCGGGATGGATGGCCAGGGCACGGGCTAGAGCGACGCGCTGCTGCTGCCCGCCGGAAAGCTGCTCCGGCAGGCGGTCTGCCAGCTCTTCGATCTTCACTAGGCGGAGAAACTCCTCGGTGCGGGTCCTGATCTGCTCTGGACTGAGGCTGCGGTACTTAAGTCCGAAGGCCACGTTTTTGCGCACCGTAAGATGGGGAAAAATGGCATAGTTCTGGAAGACCATGCCAATGTTCCTTTTGGCAGGGTCCATGTCATTGATGCGTTTGTCGTTGAAGAAGAAATCGCCGCCCTCAATGGTGTTGAAACCTGCGATCATGCGCAGGAGAGTGGTTTTGCCGCAGCCGCTGGGACCCAGGAGCGTAAAGAACTCACCTTGCCGGATCTCCAGGGAGAGGTTGGGTATCACCACGTTGTCGCCATAGCGCTTGACGGCATTCCTAATCGTAATATTGACGCTCATCTTCCTACTCCTTCTCCAATATATGTACTGGCAGGAATCGCAGCGGATTCCTGCCAGTGTTCGCTGCGGACTGTGGTCTAGCGATTGTACTTCACGAAAATGGACTGGAACTTCTCGAGAATCTCATTCCGGTGCGTGCTCAGGTATTCAAGATCCGAATCCACGATTCTGATCTCGCTCACTGGAGTCAAGAACTTGTTGGTGGTGGGCAGGGTAATGTTGGCTTGGCGAGCCGTGGAGGATGCCCACAGGGCCTGAGCCTCGTCGGATACTACGTAATCGATGAACAGCTTGGCCAGTTCCATGTTGGGAGCGTTCTTGATAATCGCCGAGGCGAAGGGGAAGGAGGAGGTCCCTTCTTCGGGATAGACGATCTTCACCTTGTCGCCTTCGCCGCCTTCGATGTAAGAAACGGAGGGCGCTTCATAGGTCAGGCCCACTACGTACTCGCCCTCATAGACAGAGCGATATACAGCGCTGGAGCTGTTGCCTACCACTACACCATTGGCCAGGAGTTTGTCGATGTAATCCCAGGCTTCCTCGCTTTCATAGCCGCCCATCACCACTAAAATGGTGGCCAGCATGTTCCAGGCCGAGGATGAAGCTGCGGGATCGGCCCAGATGATCTTGCCCTTCAGCCGCGGGTCAAGGAGAGATCTGAAGCCGGTGATGGAGTCGGGATCGATCCCGGCACGCTCTGCGGCTTTGTAGCTGATCAGGAAGTTCTCCAGCTGGATGGTGGTCCAGGATAGGTAACCGGTTGTGTTGCGCATGGAAGGCGGCAGGTTGGCATCGTGGGGTGAGACATAGTACTCCCAAAGGCCCAGTTCATGGTCGCCGTAGGTTAGTCCACCGAACATGACATCGGCCTGAGGATTGTTGGCTTCCGCTTGAATGCGGGCCTTCAGCTCGCCAGCACCGGCTTGAACGGTCTCAATCTGCACATTGGGGTACTTGCCTAAGAAACCCTCTTCGATAATAAGTTGGAATTCCAGATCATAGGTGGTGGTGTAGATCACCAGTTTGCCCCTGACCGAGGGATCCGGCTGGGCTAAAGCGGCCCCGGGGAGCACGGTCAAGGCTAACAGCAGAAGGGTAAGAAGCAAAATGCCTTTTTTCACAGGGTATTCCTCCTTTTTCGTGAGCTTATTGCCAGTTGTACCTGCTTAGACCAAATAGTGCTGTTCCACCTCCTCCCAGCGGGGAATGCCTTTCCGACCGCCAATATGCTCGCACTTTCTGGCTGCGGCGTACTGGGCAAAGTGGATGCAGTGCACCAGATCCTTGCCCGCTAGATAGGCGGCGAGGAAGGCTCCGTGGAACACATCCCCGGCGCCGGTCGTATCCACCACCTGTGCTGGTTTGGCGGGGAAATGGCGAACCTTGCCGTCAATAACTGCTAAGACACCCTCCGCCCCTATGGTAGCCATCACAATCTGTGGGCCCCAGGCAGCAAGCTCCAAGAGGGCGCTTTCCATGGTGGCTTTGCCGGTGACCGCGGTTGGGTAGGCCGCATTAGTGATCAAAATATCCGCGGACGCCGCCAGTTCTTTGTTTAGGGTGTTATCCTCCTGGCGTGTGCAGCCATCCAGGGAGATGGTCACCCCGTAATCTTTGGCCAGTTCGGCTGCGCTGCGCGCGTTCTGGTAGTGGGTTCCATCTAGGTGCAGTACTTTGGCCTGCTGCAGCAGACCTTTCCGCCGTTCATCCCAGACGATGGGCGGAGTGCGGTCTAGGAGGGGAAACTTGGTGCGTGTTCCCCTTTGGGGTTGGATCATCACATAGGAGGTGAGGCTGCTCACTCCAGGGAGGCGGTCTACTCCCGCAAGATCCACGCCCTCTGCTTCCAGCTCTGAGGTGATCAACTCGCCCACCCCATCGGCGCCCAAATTGGCGATGAGGGCGGTCTGCACCCCCAACCGAGCCGCGGCCACCAGTGCTGTGGCTACCGCTCCCCCGCCCTGGGAATGGATGGCGGTGATCCTGGTGGAACCGTCTTCCGGGGGATATTCCCTAATGATGCAGAGATAGTCGTAACAGCAGTGGCCTACGCCCACCAGATCCGGCATGTTCCTTCAGCTCCTCATCTGTGTAAGTACATGGCTTGCTCCAATTTGTTCGCGGATGCAGTAGAAGTAGAGGGCATCTAAAATAACCACATGGGCCAGTTTGGCAAACTCGTTTTCCCCGAACATCTCCGGCCCCCGCACGGCACCAAGGAGTACCGCATCGCCGATTTGGGCTGCGGGGGAGAGCTCACAGCTGGTAATTACAATGGTAAAGGCTCCCTGCTCTTTGGCAATCTGCAGGCACTCTACCACTTCCTTGGTTTTTCCCGAGTAGCTGATCCCAATCGCCGTGGAGTCTTTTCCTAGGCTGGAAGCGGCGCGCTTTTGCTGGTCGAATTCCCGATAGGCCAAGACCGAGTGGCCCCAGCGGATAAACTTACGGGCCGCATTTTCGGCCAGGCGGGCGGAACCGCCCCTGGCGAAAAAACTGATCCGCTTGCTTGCAGCCAAGGCCCGGGCGGCCCGGTTGAAGGCCTCGCGGTCTAAAACCAGCAGGGTATCCTGGAGGGTCTGCAGGGCATGGGTCCACACCTGCTCAGCTAGGTCCATCGGTTCCAAGTCCGGTCCGTACTTCAGGGTTAGATCTTGATACTCTGCCGGCAGGAAGAAAAAGGCCCGCCTCAGCTCCCGGTATCCTGAAAAGCCCAACCCTTTGCAGAAGTTGACGATGGTTCCCAGACTCACATCCAACAGGGCGGCCAGCTTATGAATGCTCAGCCCCTTAATGGCTGAAGGGTTTTCCAAGATGAAGGCGGCGATGGCTTTTTCTTTGGTGTTCAAGCTTCCGAAGTTGCAGCGCAAGCGCACCAGGCACTGCTCTGCCGTGGTTCTGTCCATAACTTACCCCCCAACAGGAGCCTGGCCTATTTTCATTTGCTCGGCTGCCAGACTGAACATCCATATGGAAACTTTTGAAAAAAGTCGAGGTAAAGGGCATGATCCATTCATGTGGTTAATAAATTGTTCAATTTGCTTCCGTGATCATTAATATTGTACGCCCCGCTTCATATTCCTGCTTCTGTTTTCCAAAACATAAAAGCTCCCCAAAGGGGAGCCCCACAACACCTGGTGTTTAGCTTGTCTATAAACTCAAGACATATTCTTCCCGTTCCCTAAAGCAGCCTATCGTCTGCTGCACGATCTGGTCAAAGAGTTCTGTGTTTTTGGCTGCCTTCATTAAGGCATAGGGATTGCCCCCAATGCCCAGGGCTTCACCGGTCACGAACCTGCCGGGGCTGTTGTAACCCAAAAGATAGAGGGCCATCACCACCACATCCACATCCATCATGCCCCGGCCCAAAGGTCCCCGGTTGGTATCGGCAAGGTGCAGGTTCACCAGCTGAGCCCCGGCCTGTAAAATGGCTGCGCCCACATGTTCCTCTTCGTTGAGCATGTGGTAAATATCCCCGTTCAGGTGGCTGATGCCGGGATGGTCTACGTCTTTAATGTACTGCTGGGCCTGCTCGATGGTGTGGATCAAGCTGACTTCAGCGGAGCGGATGGGTTCCACAGCCGCCTTGATGCCGGCAGCCAGAAAGTCTTGGGCCACGTTCCGCACCGCTTCCACGCTGCGCCAGTATTCCCCTTCGTCTAAGGGATCGGGGCGGCCCACCGCGCTGGGCACAACGATGATATACTCCGCGCCCACCTCCGCGGCGCACTCGATTTCCCGCCGCAGGTAATCAATGGCCCTCTGCCGGCGATAGGGGGAATCGCTGGCCAGATCCGTTTCGGGGTCATACAGCCCGCAGATGCCCGCTACCTTCATACCGTAATCTGCCAGCCGTTTGCGCACCTCCGCCGGTTTCCAGCCCAGATCGGGGGTCTGGTGGTTGCCGGGCAGCTCTACGTAGTCCAACCCCGCGGCTTTCAGCCTCTTGAGGGAGGCCTCCAAAGGCTCGCCGCCGAACATCCAGGTGCTGAAGGATAGGGTCAGGCGCTTTCTAAAGCGTTCCGGTTCAGCCTTCTTAAGGGCCAGGAACTGTTCCCTGATTTCCGCCGTTTTCCTCTCATAGTTTTGCAGCATCGCAATCCACCCTCTCTACGCAAGTAAGGATTTCTCTGCCAGGGCCCGCAGGGAAGTGATGGCCACGGCCACGATGATCAGCGAACCCATGGTGGCTTCCTGCCAGAAGGGGCTGATGCCCAGCATGTTCAAGGCGTTGGCAATCAGGCCCCAGAGCAGTACGCCGAAAAACGTGCCCACCACATTGCCCTTGCCCCCGGTCATGGGCGTGCCCCCGATCACCACCGCGCCAATGGCCTGCAGTTCCATACCGGAACCGGTGGTGGGCTGGGCAGCTCCCACCCGGGCCAGGAGCAAAATGGCGGCTAAGCCTACGAAAAACCCGTTGAGGGCAAAGAAGGCGATCTTGTTGCGGGCAATGTTAATGCCGGCCAAAAACGCCGCCCGGGGGTTATCGCCAATGGCATACACGTGGCGGCCCAGCTTGGTGTAGCTGAGGATGGCGTGGGTGGCCACATAACCCAGCAGGGTGATCATGAAGATGATGGGAATAAACCCCAAGACGGTGCCCGAACCCAAGTATTCCATGCGCCCCATGATCATCTGCAGGGTACCGCTGGTGAGGGCCAGGGCCACACCCTTAAACACGCTGATGGAGGCAAGGGAGATGATAAAGGAAGGTGCCCTGAAGATAATGCAGCCCACACCAATGAGCGTGGAGCATACGATGGCCACTAAAATGCCAAGGAGCGCGGCTAAGGGGCTGGACATGCCCGAACGCATCAAGATCGCGGCGATGCAGGCGGTGAGGCCCACATTGGCCCCCGCGGAAATGTCGATTTCCCCAGAGATGATCAAGATGGTGGCCCCGCAGGCCAGAAGACCAATCACCGCAACTTGACTGAGCAGGTTGGTGAGGTTGCGGATGGTCAAGAAGCGGGGATTCACGGCGCCCGTGAAGATGGAAATGATCACCATAACCAGCACCAGGAAGACCCACTGCCTGGATACAAACAAGTGCTTGAGCTTACCCGATAGCTCCATCATGTTCTTTACCTCCCCTGGGCTCGATGCCTAAGAATGCTTCCACCAAGCTCTGCTCGGTGACGGATGTGGCGTCCACAATATCTACCACGGTGTTGTCCCGCATGATCACAATGCGATCGCTCATGGAAATGAGTTCCGTCATATCAGAAGAGACCATTAAAATGGCCTTACCTGCTTCAGCCAGGCCCACCATCAGATCGTAGATCTGCCGTTTGGCGCCAATATCCACACCCTTGGTGGGTTCGTCGAAGATGAAAATGTCCGCTTCGCTTTCCAGCCAGCGAGCGATCACCACCTTCTGCTGATTGCCGCCGCTGAGCTGGCCCACGATCTTGTGCATGCTGGTGGTGGCGATGCTCAAGCGTTCAATCATCTTTTGGACTAAAGAGCGCTCCCCCGGGCGGTCCAGGATCAGGTTGCCCTTTTCGTTTTTGATGATGGCCACATTCTCCACCAGGGAGCGGGAGAGGAGCAGAGCCTCCTTTTTGCGATCTTCCGGGATGATGCAGAAACCAGCTTCAATGGCATCCCCGGGTGAGCGGATCTTGAGGGGCCTTCCCCGGAGCAAAACCTCCCCCGAGACCGCCTGATCGATGCCGAAGAGCAGCCGCATCACTTCACTGCGCCCTGCCCCCACCAAACCTCCAAAGCCGAGGATCTCTCCCCGGTGCACCGTGAAGCTCACGTTGTTGGCTAGGCGCGGCGCGGTGAGATTTCTCACTTCCAGCACAGGTTCGCCAATTTTCACCCGCTTGCGTTCGAAGAAGTCAGACCTCTCCCGGCCGATCATCTTGGCCGCCAGGCTGTGCTCATCCAACTCTTCCGTTTTAAAGGTCCCCACTTTCAGCCCGTCTTTCAACACCGTGACCCGGTGGCCGATGGCAAAGACCTCATCCAGGTTATGAGAGATATAAATAATACCGATCTGCTCTGCGGCCAAGCGCCTGACTAAATTCATCAGGGCTTGGGTTTCTTCTATGCCCAAAGATACCGTGGGCTCATCCATGATCAGGATTTTGGCCTCATGGTGCAGCGCCTTGACAATCTGCAGCATCTGCTGCTGGGCAGGGGGGAGATTGGCCACGATTTCATCGGGGTCGATGTGGATGTTTAAAGTGTCCAAAAGCTCCTGGGTTGCGGCCCGCTGCGCGGCGTAGTCCACGAATCCCCCCGCTTTGCAGCGCTCGTGGCCCAGGAAGATGTTATCGGCCACCGTAAGGGAGCTGACCAGCTCCACATCTTGATAGATGGTGGCCACCCCCAGGTTTAAGGCCCGATCGGGGGTAAGGAAGGGAAAGCTGTGGCCAAACAGCTCAATGCTTCCGGTGGTGGGCCGCTCGGCGCCGGAGAGGATCTTGATCAGAGTGGATTTGCCCGCGCCGTTTTCCCCCACCAGGCAGTGCACTTCACCCGCGTAAAGATCGAAGTCCACATTGCTCAGGGCATACATATCGCCATAGCGCTTGCTGATTCTGCGCATGGACAAGATGCAGTGGTTGTTCGGCATATCCTCGCCTCCATCTCTAAGGAGGGCAGGGCATGCAGCATGCCCTGCCCGGATCTCACCTAGGGAAGGTAACGGCCAAGCTCGGGGAAGTACTCCTTAGTCAGCTCAACCCAAACCGGGTCCACTTCCCAAGGAATAACTTCTTTCTTGTTGTCGATGTTGTCCCTGGTTACAGGAGTGATGGGCAGGAGTATGCTCTGGTTCACCTCGGCGCTGTCGCCGATCACATGCTGGTAGAGCACCAGGGCAGCAATGGCCCCTTCCCAACCGGGGGAGCTGCTGATGGTGTATTCCAGCTTGCCCGCCTTAATCAGCTCGATACCTGCCGGCGAGCCGTTTTGGGCGATGACCACATAGTCATCCAACAGGCCTTGGCCTTCCAGGTAACGGATGACCGCTGCGGCCATATCTTCGTTCATCACCCAGATGATGTCAAACTCCAGACCCGACTGGACCAAGTCTTGCACCTGGTTGACGGCAACGGCGGGGTTGTACTCGCCGGACCGGACCACTACCACTTCGTTCTGGCCCAGCTCTTCCATTCTCTGGAACATGGCTTCGTGGATGATCTGCACAGGGCGGTGATCCAAGAGACCGGCGATGACGGCCACCTTCTTGCCCGGATAATGCTCGGCCATGTATTCGGCATAGTTGACACCCATGGCCCTCCAGTCGAAGTCGATGGCGGCGACGATGGTGTGATCGGTTTCGAGTACCTGGCCTACGTTATCCACCGTGACCAGGGGGATGCCTGCCCGCTCAGCGCGCTGGGCAGCCACCACGGCACCTTGGGGGTTAAAGGAGAAGATCCCCATGCCATCCACTTCTTGGCTGATCAACGAGTCAATATTGGCCACTTCCAAACTGGCATCATACTGGGAGTTCAAAACGATGGTCTTGATGCCCAGCTGTTGGCAGGCCCACTCGAAGCCTTCCACCGTGCGGCGGTACCAGGTATCGGGACCGGGGGCGATGTAGCCGAAGGTGAGTTCCTTGGCCTGCACAGCCCCGGCCAAGACGCCAACCATAAGGCATAACGCTAAGAACCATACACTAAATTTACGCATCCTGCTCAGACCCCTTTCTTTGTTTTTGATGACTTGACCTCATCATGGATCAGAACTGGACCTGTTTACCTGGCGCTAATCACCTCCCGCGGAGGGCATGCCCTCTTGATTGACCATGGCAAAAACCCTTTCTTGTGAGAACACTTCATCCACCACCAAGGCTGCGGCGCCGATCACCCCGGCCATGCCCCCCAGTTTACTGGGGACCACCTCTAAAGTACTGGTGGCCAGGGGCGTGGATTTGCTCAAGATCACCTCTTTAATGGTGGCAATGAGCCGCTGCCCCGATTTGGACACCCCGCCGCCCACCACAATTAGGGAAGGATTGATGAAGTTGATAATGCCGGCCAAAACCTCGCCGATGGCTTGCCCGCTCATGCGCAGCAGAGATAAGGAAAGGGGATCACCCCGGCGGGCTAGGTAAGCGATATCTTCTGCCGATACGGTGCCTTTCTGGGTTAACACCTGGGCCAGTTCAAAGGATTCCCCGTCCATGGCCAGCCTGGTGCCGAGCCTGCCCAGCGCCCTCCCGGAGGCGATGGCTTCCAAACAGCCCCGATTGCCGCAGGAGCAGAGCTCTTCATTGCCCCGGAGGGAGATATGGCCTATGTCCCCGGCACAGCCGTGGGTGCCCCTATACAGCCTGCCCCCTAGGATCACTCCGCAGCCGATGCCGCTGCCGATCTTGACAAAGAGCTGGTTCTCCACGCCCACGCCCGCCCCGTATTTGGCTTCGCCCACCGCCATCACGTTCACATCGTTATCGATGTACACCAGGCAGCCGTAGCGTTCGGCCAAGAATTCTTTGATGGGGTACTTGTGCCAGCCGGGCATGATGGGGGGGTGAATGGGATGGCCCGTGGAGAACTCCACTGGGCCGGGCACACCCATGCCCATGCCGTAGAGCTGGTCTGGGGTGATGGCATGCTTGGCTAGAAGATCATCCACTTGCTCAACAATGCGGCCGAGCACCCTTTGGGGTCCGTCACTAACTGCAACATCGAGCAGCTCCCGGTGCTCCAGCACCGAAGCGCCCAAATCGCAGAGGGCAATATCCACACTGGTGGCCCCTAGATCGATGGCCACCACGTAGCCTGCGCTTTCATTGAACACCAGCTGTTTGCGCTTGCGGCCGGCGGGATACCTGGCATCGGGCTCTTCCGTCACCAGTCCCAGGCGAAGCAGGCGCTCCACATGCTGGGACACGGTGGATTTGGACAGCCCTGTGATCCGCCCGATATCGGCCCGGGCCAAGGGGCCCGCTTCCCTGATCAGCTGGAAAATGGCCGAGCCGGCTGCGGCCCCAAACAGGCCAAACGGCGCCGGTCTACTTGACATAAATTTCACATCCCGTACTTATTAGTTCGAGTTTCGTACTTTATAGTTAATGATTCGCCACTTGAGTTATTCTTCCTGCCGTTGGATTAGCAAGTAATTAAGCATTTGTTTTCCCGGCGGGATCAGAAAGGGCTGCTGACGCGCGTCAACAGCCCCTTGCTGCAGCTTCCTTTACTTCTTCATGGACTCGTCGAAGGCCATGGTGGAGGGGGAGAAGTTCATCCGGCGGACAAACTCCAAGGACTCCCGGGCACCAAACTCCCGGTCCATGCCGCTGTCTTCCCATTCCACGGACAGGGGACCATCATAGCCGATGGCGTTCAGTTCGCGGATGATCTCTTCAAAGTTCACATCGCCATGGCCCAAGGAACGGAAGTTCCAGCCGCGGCGGGGATCACCGAAGGTGAGGAAGGAACCCAGAATGCCCGCCTTACCATCCAGGGTCACGGCAGCATCTTTCATATGCACATGGTAGATGCGGTCCCCAAACTCCCGGATGAACAGGTGGGGTTCCACTCCCTGCCAGACCAGGTGGCTGGGGTCAAAGTTGATCCCCAGGGTGGGGCGGCGGTTGAAGTGGCGCAGGAGTTTTTCGGTGGTGTAGAGGTCAAAGGCAATTTCCGTGGGGTGGACCTCCAGGGCAAAGCGCACGCCCTGCTTGTCGAACTCGTCAAAAATGGGTGTCCACAGCTCCACGATCTTGTTGAAGCCTTCCTCCACCATTTCTTCTGGTGTGGGCGGGAAGGAATACCAGTAGGCCCAGATGGGGGACCCGGTAAAGCCCGTGACCACCTTAACGCCCATGTTCTTCGCGGCCCGGGCCACGTTTTTCATCTCCTCAATGGCCCACTCCCGGATCTTATCGGGCTGACCCTTGACGTGGTCGGGCGCGAAGGTATCCAGCCTCGGATCCCAGTTATCGCCTACACACTGCCCGATGAGGTGGGAGCCAATAGCCCAGCACTTCAAGCCGTAGCGCTCCAAGGTCTGCAGGCGATCTTCCACGTAGGCGGGGTCTTCCGCGGCCCGCTTGGGATCCAGGTGATCGCCCCAGCAGGCGATTTCCAGGCCGTCATAGCCAATCTCGCTCATCATCTTGCAGACTTCTTCAAAGGTCAGATCGGCCCACTGGCCAGTGAAAATGGTTACAGGTCTAGACACTTTTCTCTCCTCCTTTAGTCAAACTTAACCCAAATGGAGCCTTTCTTGGAGCTCTCCACGCATTTGTGGATGAACTTGACTCCCTGCAGCCCTGCCTTGACATCGGGGAAGTCCCGATCCTCTTCTGTGAGCTCGAGACCTTGCTTCAGCTTAAGCAGGGCATTGCTGAACTTCAGGTAGGTGTTGGCAAAGGCTTCATAGTAGCCTTCGGGATGGCCCGAGGGAATGCGGGACATCTGGGCCGCTTCAGGGTAGAAATAGGGGTTGCCCCGGGACAGAATCTGTACGGGCTCGCCCAGTTTGACCACTTTTAAGTAATTGGGATCTTCCTGGCGCCATTCAATGGTACCCTTGGTGCCGAAGACGCGCACGGTCAAACCGTTGTCATAGCCGATGGCCACCTGGGAGCACCAGTAGTTGCCCACGGCACCGTTTTTGTATTTCACCAGAATGTGGGCATTGGTATCCAGCTTGCGCTCGTTGCTGCCGAAAATGTCCAAACGGGCGCACAGTTCGTCAATCTCCAGGCCGGTGATATAAGAGACGGTGTTTTCAATGTGGGTGCCAATGTCACCCACGCAGTTGGAAATGCCAGACTTCTCAGGATCGGTGCGCCAGGCCGCCTGCTTGTTCCCCTCCTGTTCCACGGGGGTAGCCAGCCAGCCCTGGGGATACTCGGCGACAACCACTTGGATCTCGCCGATATCTCCGTTTTTCACCATCATCTGGGCCTGCTTCACCGCAGGGTATTGGGAGTAGGCGTAGGTTACGCAGAACAACAGCCCCTTTTCCTCGGCGAGCCTGACCAGTTCCTCGGCCTCTTCCACTTTCAAGGTTAAAGGCTTATCGCACACCACATGGATCCCATTTTCCAGGAAGGCTTTGGCTGCGGGATAATGGGCGTAGTTGGGAGTGGCGATGATGGCAAAGTCGATGCCATCTTCCCGGGCCGCTTCCTTTTGGGCCATCTCATTGTGATCGCGATAGAGGCGTTCTTGGTCTAGGCCCAGCTTGGCGCCGGTTTCCAGCGTCCGCTCAAACTTGGAGGAGAAACACCCTGCTGCCAGTTCCGCTTGCCCATCGAACAGGGCCGCCTTGCGGTGCACGTCGGCAATGAAGCTGCCCGAGGCTCCGCCCACCATGCCGAACCGGAGCACACCTTTTTTGGTCTTAGTCTCTTTTCCCTCGATCATGTCCGCACCTCCATACCAGAAATTTCTCATAAGTGATATTAGCCAAATTGTGATGAAAACCCTTCTAATTGAAATTTTATTGTTCGCAAAGTGTACTAGGTAGTCAAAATGTTAAACGAAAGAAGGAAATACGCGTCTTTACTAGAACAATAAGTAGAGATTATTTCCATTATTGGCTCGTGGGGTGGGATGCCGCGTGTCGGAGTTTGCCATTCAGGCCAAAAAGGTGTGCAAGTCGTACGGAACTGTACCCGTTTTGTTTGATGTGGACTTTGAGGTGAAAAAGGGCGAGATCCACGCCCTCATTGGGGAAAACGGAGCGGGCAAGTCCACCCTGGTCAAGATCCTGGCGGGGTATCACCAGCAGACCTCAGGGGAGTTGCTGCGCAACGGCAGGCCAGTGGTCTATCACAGTATTGGGGCGGCTGAGGCCGATGGAGTGGTCATGATCCACCAGGAGTTTAACCTGTGCAACGACCTCACCGTGGAGGAGAACATCTTCCTCGGCAAGGAGCTTGTGAAAAGGGGTCTGTTGGATAAGGCGGCCATGCGCCAGCGCAGCGGGGAAATCCTGGGCAGGCTGGGCACCACCATCAACCCCCGCAGCCGGGTGAAGGATCTGAGCGTTTCGGAAAAACAGATGGTGGAGATCGCCAAGGCCCTGGCCTTTAACTCGGAAGTGCTGATTATGGATGAACCTACGGCCGTGTTGACCCAGGGCGAAATCGAGGTGCTGTTCAGGATTATCAGGGCCTTAAGGGATCACGGCGTTTCCATTGTGTATATCTCCCATAAACTTAATGAAATCAAGGAGCTGGCTGACCGGGTCACGGTGCTCCGGGATGGTTACCGGGTGGCCACGGAAAAGGTCAGCGACCTCTCGGAAGATGATATGGCCCGCCTCATGGTGGGACGGGAACTGACCACCCTGTTCCCGCCCAAGGGAGGCCCTCCCAAAAGGGAGGTTCCCGTGCTGGAGGTGCGCAATATCAGCTGTCCCAAATATGTGCACAATGCCAGTTTCCAGCTCTATGAAGGGGAGGTCCTGGGCTTTGCCGGCCTGATTGGAGCGGGGCGCACCGAACTGATGGAGTGCGTGGTGGGGTTGCGGCGCCGCAGTGCGGGGACGGTGATCTACCGCGGCCAGCCCCTATCGGCACGCTCCTACGGAGATGCCATCAAGCAGCAGATCGTCTATCTCAGCGAAGACCGCAAAGGGAAGGGTCTTTTCACCTCCATGCCCCTAGCCCCCAACGTCACCATCTTATCCCTGCAAGATCACCTCACCAGAATCGGTTTCCTAGACAGCAAGAAAGAAGATGCAACCTTAGATCGGACCCTGGAAGAATTCGATGTGCGTGTGCCGTCCAAACGGGCGCTGCTCAGCATGTTGAGCGGCGGCAACCAGCAGAAAATTGCCCTGGGCAAGATGATGCAGGTGGATCCAGATGTGGTCATCCTGGATGAACCGACGCGGGGCATCGACGTGGGTACCAAACAGCAGGTGTACTACTTCGTCCGCGAACTGGTGAAGCAAGGCAAATCCTGCATCCTCATTTCTTCTGAACTACCGGAGATTGTAGGGCTCAGCGACAGAGTGATTGTCATGCGCAGTGGGGTCATCATGGGGGAGCTTACTGGTGCTGACATTAATGAGGAAGAGATTATGCTGTATGCCACAGGCGTAAAGGGAGGAATGGCAGGATGAATCAAGTGAGCGCAGGCGGGTTGGCAAAGGTCAAGGCGTTGGGCAGTCGCTTTTCGTGGCAGGATATCGGCCCTATTATCGCGGTGATCGCCCTGATGATCCTGGGCACCGCGATCAACCCCACCTTCCTGTCCATGGGCAACTTGACCAATGTGTTTACGCGCAGCGCCTTTACCGGGATTATTGCCATCGGGGCCACCTTTGTCATCGGCACAGGCAGCATCGATCTGTCTGTGGGTTCCATGGCGGCCTTTAACTCGGGCATGATGATCATCTTCATGAACTACCTGGTGCAGCATTGGGGAGCCACCTGGTCCACCATCATTGCGGCCATGGTCCTCTCCTTGGTGTTGGGGGCTGTGGGGGGCTTGGTGAACGGCCTGGTTATCACCAGGGGTAAGATCGAATCCTTCATTGTGACCTTAGGCACCATGGGTATTTTCCGCTCCCTAGTTACTTACCTGGCCGACGGCGGCACCCTATCCCTCAATCTGCCGGTGCGGGGCTTGTACCGCCCGGTGTACTACGGTACCTTTTTGAAGATCCCCATTCCCCTGATCATCTTCTTTATCGTGGCGGTGGTGGGTGCTGTTTTGATGTACAAGACCCGTTTTGGCCGCTATGTGCTGGCCATTGGGTCCAACTATGATGTGGCCCACTACTCAGCCATCAACGTGAACCGCATCCGGGTGCTCACTTACATCCTCCAAGGAATCTGCGTGGCTATTGCCACCATCATCTACGTTCCCCGCCTGGGTTCCGCCAGCGGCAGCACCGGCTACGGCTGGGAACTGGAGGCCATTGCCGCGGTAATCATCGGCGGAACAGCCATGAAGGGGGGAACGGCCAAGATTCTAGGTACAGTTGCGGGGGCCATCATTTTCTCCATCATCGGCAATATCCTGAACCTGTCCGATGCCATCAGCCAGTATCTAAACGGCGCTGTTCAGGGTTTGATCATTATAGGCGCTGTGTTGGTACAGCGCACCAGTAAAGAATGAGGCCAGCGGAAAGGGGGGTCTGTACGGGGTCTGTAGGAAGTTTGTGGAGTTCTTGGCGGAAAGGAAAAACATAAGAACACTCGAAAGGAGCGAACGCACAGAATGAGAAGGACAATAGTTGTCTTGACTGTGTTGTCACTGGTCATGCTGCTGGTTGGTCCCGCAGCCCTGGCCCAGGATAAGATCAAGATCGGGGTGTCCATCCCTTCGGCGACCCACGGCTGGACAGGCGGCATCAACTACTGGGCCCGAGTGACCCAAGAACGGCTGCAGAAGACCTATCCCAACCTGGAGATCATCCTGGTCACTGCTGGCAGCGCGGCTGAGCAGGCCAACTCGCTGGAGGACCTCTACGCCATTCACAACATCGACGCTCTAGTCATCCTACCCTTCGAGTCTGACCCCTTGACCGATCCCGTTGATATGCTCAAGCAGCAGGGAGTGTTCATTACCGTGGTGGACCGGGGCTTGACCAGGCCGGGCATCGAGGATATCTATGTGGCCGGCGACAACCCCGGCATGGGCCGTGTATCCGCTGAGTACATTGTGGAAGCCCTGGGCGGCAAGGGTGATATCGTCATCCTGCGGGGTATTCCCACCGTCATTGACAACCAGCGGTTCGATGCCTTCATGGAAGTGATCGAAGGAACCGAAATCAACGTCCTCGACTGGCAGTATGCCTACTGGAACAGGGACGATGGCTTCGAGGTCATGCAGGACTTCTTGGCCCGCTTCCCCAAGATCGACGCAGTGTGGGCCCAAGATGATGACATCGCCCTGGGCGTAATCGAGGCCGTGAAGCAGGCCGGCCGGGAGGATGAGATGTTCATCGTGGGCGGCGCCGGCATGAAGGAAATGATCAAGAGGGTCATGGACGGAGACCGCCTCATCCCTGTAGATGTACTCTATCCGCCGAACATGATCGCCACCGCCATGGAAGTAACCGCTCTGCGCTACGTATCTAATGCGGCGGTACTGGGCAACTACATCCTCAATGCTACCCTGGTTACCCCAGAAAACGCCCATCTCTACTACTTCCCAGATTCGCCGTTCTAAACCCTGCCAGCCAAGGCCCGGGAGCTTAAGCCCCCGGGCCTTTTAGGTTCCGGCGAGGCAGCTGAGGAAAAAGCTGTTGATTCTCTCCATGAGTTCTAGATTCAACTCGTTAGCCCGTTCTCTGTCCACTTGGGCAAAAAACTGGCGCTTGACGGGCGGGGGAATCTCTCCGCCATACTGCTCCCTTTTCCCCCTTTGTGCTGTTGTGCTTTATCGCCGGTATTGCCATCCCTGTGCAGACCATTTACATACCCCTCTATCTGATCATGAAGGAGATTGCCCTGGTGGACACTTACACGGGCATTATCTGGCTCTACGCCATTACCTCCGTGCCCTTTGCCATCTACCTGTTGATCGGTTTTTTCCGCAGCATACCCTCGACTTTGGAAGAGGCAGCCTTAATTGACGGTGCCTCCGCGGGCCAAGCCTTCCTCAAGATTATGCTGCCCATGGCTCGGCCGGGGATTATCTCTTCGAGCATCTATGTGTTCATCATGACTTGGAAAGAGTTTGAGCTGGCCTTGGTTTTCCTCAGCCTCGAGGAAAAGAAAACCCTTTCTTTGGGACTCTATTCCCTGATCACCCGCTTGACCTACACCGGTGACTGGGCCGGGCTGTTTGCCGGTGTGATCTTGGTTGTGGTTCCCTCCACCATCTTCTACATCCTGGTGGCCCGCCACTTCATTTCCGGGATTACTGCCGGGATCGGCAAGAGTTGAGGTAGAGGTGCGGCACTTGCCTGGTTAAGTTCTTAAGGAGGAGGCCTGCCTGGTGAGTGAAGTGAAGGTTTATGCAGACAAGCTGCCCATCAAGACCTATCTGCTTGAGGAGCCCGATCCCAACCCGTTCTTTGTGGAGTATCTGGGCATGCCGAACTTCTACCCTTATCCCCTGAAAAACAGGGTGGCCAAGGAAGCGCGGGATGTACTGTACAACGTGTACTGCCTGGAAAACGAGTATTTCAAACTGACTGTGCTGCCAGATCTAGGCGGAAAGCTCTATGCCTGCTATGACAAGCGCTGTGGGCGGGATATTTTCTACCGCAATCCCGTCATCAAACCGCAGATGGTGGGTACCACGGGCGCCTGGACTTCTGGCGGGGTGGAGTTCAACTACCCCAATCGGGGACATCGTCCCTCGGCTGTGGATTACACCGATACGGTGATGCAGCAGTATGGGGATGGGTCAGCTGCCATCATCATCAGCGAAGTGGACCGCATCTCCTGGCTGCGCTTTTCCGTGGAGCTGCGCTTGTATCCGGGTAGAGCCTACATTGAGCAGATAGTCCGGCTGTACAACCCCAATGCCTACCACGATTCCTATTACGTCTGGAGCACCAGTTCGGAACTGGAAACGCCAGGGCTGGTCTGGCGCTATCCCACCTTGTGGTACATTGAAGAAACAGATCTGACCCGCCACCTCTGGCCCCTGGGTCCAGGGGGCCAGGATTACCGCTACAACGACACCATCAAACAGTTCGCGCTGCCCTTTACCAGTGAGGTGCTGAAGGATTACATGGGTCTTTTTGATCCCGCCACCAACAGCGGGATCGTACATCTGGCCGATTACCGCCAGGTGCCCGGCAAAAAGATCTGGTCCTGGGGTAGTGCCTCCGCAGGCCGCCTATGGTGCAAGCGGCTCACGGATAACGACGATTGCTATGTGGAACTGCAGGCAGGGGCGGTGGAGACCCAAAATCAGTTTAACTTCTTAGAACCCCACAACACACTGCTCTTCCGGGAGTATTGGCTCTACTCCCTGGATAACGGGCCTTGGGCGCCGCCAGCAGAGATCTCATCTGTTCTTACCAGCTGAAAGAAGGCCGCCTCCAGTTCAGCGTAACAGCCACGGGCCAGTTCCCAGGGACTACCATGATGCTCAGAAGCGGTGGGGAGGAAGTTTTCAGGCAGGAATTGGACCTAGATCCCCTAACCAGCCGCCAAGTGAGCATCGAGTTGGACCTGCAGTGGCTGGATGGGGATCTGGAAGTGGTCTTTGTCCACGGTAAGCAGGTCTTGCTCCGGGAGACGGTACTGGATCATGACGAGGCCTTAGTGATGATTGACCGTGAGGAGTACATACCCGCCGATCGGCCCCCTGCCCCCACTGAACAGGCGCTGCGCGCTGAGAAGTCTAGGTTTTACAACCAAGCCATCGAGCTCGCCGAAAAGCTCAGGGCCAGCAACCCCGACTGCGTGGAGGCCGCGCTGCAAGTGGGGCGCTGCTACCTTAAGAAGGGTTTGGCCGAAAAAGCGGTGGAAACCCTCGCCGAGCTTGCCCTCAGCAATCCCCAACATGCAGAGCTGCAGTATTATTTTGGCTTGGCTCTGTGGCGTACTTCTCAGCAGGAGCGAGCCCTCAAGGCCTTCTTCCGGGTACCCAACTCTTCCAAGCTGTTTGCCGCGGCTTCGTATTTCATGGCCCTAGCCCACATCCACAGTGGTGCCTATGAAAAGGCCGTACCCAAGCTGGAGTACAACCAAGAAGTGCAGAAGTTCCATTACAAGAGCAGGCTGCTTCTGGCCTACGCCCTGCTGAAACTGGAAGACAAGGAGCGGGCCGCAGAAGTACTCGAAGCATACCTTCAGGAGCATCCCGTGGACTATGTGGCCCTGTATCTTCAGGATCAGTTGAAGGAAACCCCTGGGGCACGGGATTTAATCTTTGGCCAGCCGCAGAACGTGTACGAGGTGCTGGAATTCCTGGATGAAGCAGGGGATTGGCCTGCCTGTGCCGAGCTGTTGCGCGCCTATGCCGTCCAGGAGGGGGCGGATCCACTCCTCACATGTTATGTCCATTACTATACGGCCCTGCTCTCCGGCACCTCCAGGAAGGATGGGCTCAAACAGGCGGTGGAGGCCATCTCCTTGGACTACGTCTTCCCCAACCACGGGCTGGATCGCAAGATCCTCCAGACGATCCTGGATGTTTCCCCTAAAGCCCAGTACCTCTACGGGCTGCTCGCCTTTAAGGCCCAGAATTACCAAGAGGCTAAGGGCTTGTGGGAGGGCTTGGTGGAGCAGGATTACCCCTACTCGGTGGTGTACAGGAATCTCGCTTTCTACTACCAGAAACATGAACAGGACTACACAAAGGCAAGCGCCATCGCTAAACGGGGCTTAAGCAAAGAGCCGCCCAATGCTGATCTGTATGCCATTTTGGCCACCTGTTATCGGAAGCTTGGTGACAGGGCAGCATGCCGCACCCTCGTTCAGGTGCTGCAGGAAAGGGCAGAGCTGAAGGAGCAGGAGGCCGGGGTGTTCATTGACCTCCTCAACTACCTGGGAGAACATGACAAAGCTGCGCCCATTCTGGAGAGAACAGAGTTCCTCATCTGGGAAAACGCCCCCGAGGGGCTGCTCAGTTACCATAGGCTGTATAAGGATACCTATAAGGGGATGGCCCGGCAGGCCCTTGCGGCCAAAGACTACGACCGCGCGGAGTGGGCCTTGGAGAAGTGTCTGCACATGGAAAAACGCTATGAAGAGAAGTTTGCAGAGCTGTACTTCTACATGGGGCTGCTTCAGGAAAAGCGGGGCAACTTCTCCAGGGCAGTGGAGTACTACCGGAGGGCAGTTGCTGAGGACATCACCGCGGCAGATAAGGAGAACTATCAATACTTGGTAAAGGCCGCCCACAGGCTGGTCAAACTTGATTGGCTGGGCATTCGTTAAGGAGGCTGCCAAACGTTGTATTTAGGCATGGATGGTGGAGGCACCAAGACAGATTACATCTTGCTCGATGAGACGGGGAGAATTGCTGCCCATGTGCGCACCGAAACCACCCATTACATGCAGATCGGGCTCGATCGGGCGGTGGCCCTGATGCGCAGGGCCATTGAACGGGCCTGCCAAAGGGCGGGAGTGGGTCTTGAGGTTATTCGCTGTGCCTTTTTGGGCGTGCCGGGATTTGGGGAAAACGCCGAGGCCGCCAGGGAGATCGAAGAGAAGATCGGCAGCTTCCTGGACAGCCGCTTCCAGTGCGGCAACGATGTGGAAGCAGGTTGGGCCGGTTCCCTGGCCTGCCGTCCTGGGATCAATTTAGTGTGCGGCACAGGCGCGATCGGGTACGGCAAGGACCCCAACGGGCTGGGGGCCCGTTCTAGCGGCTGGGGCTGTTTCTGCGGCGATGAGGGTTCAGCCTTCTGGCTGGGCAAGAAAGCCATCGAGCTCTTTGCCAAGCAGAGCGATTGGCGGCTGGAAAGGACCGTCCTCTACGAGCTTATGAAAACCCGTCTGCAGCTTAAGCGGGACTTTGATCTGATTCCCTTCGTCCACAACGAGCTGAAGCTGGAGCGGGATCAGGTGGCCCAACTTGCCCTGATCCTCTTTGAGGCCGCCCGCAGGGGCGATCCCCAGGCCCAAGAAGCGTACCGGCAGGCCGCCTACGAGTGCAGCCTGATTGTGCAGTCGCTGCTCAAACAGCTGAGCTTTCCCCCCGGTGTAGAGGTCCCCGTATCCTATTCGGGGGGTGTGTTCAAGGCGGGGGATTTAATCCTCACCCCCCTGCGCGCTTATCTCCAGGGAAGCAGGGTAGTGCTGAAGCAGCCCATCCTCAGCCCCGTTGTGGGGGCGGCCCTGTATGCTTGGCTCCTGGGGACCCCGGGCGAGATTACCCAACGGATCTGGTGGCTAGGCTGCAAGAGCAGGAGGCAAAAGGGGCGCTGGCCCAGCCTGAAATAGTTGCTTAAGACCCCCGGGCTAGGGGGTCTTTTCGTCTTCAAGCAGTTTGGCCCGCATGTTCTCCAGCACCCGCACCGCTTCCTGAAAGCCTTCCTGCTCCCGCTTGAGCTCCTCCAACTTGGGGCGGTTTTTGGGCAGGAGATTGCGCCAGTATTGGAGGGAATACCAGGGAGGGTGCAGCACAGCCTCCAGTTCCGCCAGGCGCCCCTGCAGTTTGCCTATGCGCAGGGAGATGGCGCTGGAGATGATCTCCTTGGCCACCTCGCTGCGCTGGGTTGGGCGCCACTTTTTCACGGACAGCTTGTAGTTGCGCACCGCCTCATCCAGGTCGTCCTTTTCCAAGGCCTTGACCGCGGCTTTAATGTAGTTGGCTTGGGGCATAAAGCCATGTTTGGTGAGCTGATCTAGGCCGGCTGCAGCCACCAGCCCAGTCAGCACTTTTGTCAGGAAGGACAGGGCGGGAACCATGCTAGATCTTCAGGGCTTTTTCCAGCCACTCCGCGGTTTTGGGGTTCATTTCTTTGAACTGGCGCCATTCGGCTTCTGTGATGTCCAGGGGATCCTTGCCGAACATCTGCTCAATGTTCCGGGCCGCAGCTTCCACCAAGTCCCGGTTCACCGAGAGGGCTGCCAAGATCGAGCCGCTCACGGCGAATAAGCCGTCCACGAAATCAAGGCCAGTGATGCTCTCCAACCCTTTTTCCAAGAGCAAGCCCGCTAGAAAGCCAGCTCCGCCTGCCGCTGTGGTCTTCACTATTTTGCTCACTCTGCCAGCTCCTTTCGTTGTTCGTTCTCTTCTTTAAAGCTCCTTATGGCCCGGGCGATGTACTCGTCCTTCTGCCTGAGCCGTTTTTCCAGCTCGCGGATTTCTGCCCGCAGTTTCTGCTCCACTTTTCCTCTGCTCCCAAAGAAGCGGTAATAGAGAAAGGCGATATTGAGTCCTAGTATAATGCCTACCAGGGTGCCAAACAACAAATACAGCATGTTGTTATCTCCTGCCATAGCCTTATGACCCTTCCTTTGTTCTGGTTTTCCTGAGAACCGACTCCCTTCAGGGCATATATTCCACCGAGAACCTTGAAAATCCCTCCCCGCGTTCGCATTTTGCTGCCCAGCGATCCAAGGCTCATGGACGCTGGCGCCTGGAGGAGGATTATGCTTCCGGAAATAGAAATTCCCTGTGAAGGGGAGTAGGTGAAAGAGTGAATCAGGTTCACGGTTACAACTTGACAGATGTCAAGCTGCACAATCGCTTTTTAGTATACAACATCATTCGACTGTATGGGCCCATTAGACGGGCTAGCGTGGCCAGGAGGACGCGCTTGACTCGGGCGACCATAACCAATATCATCAACGAGTTTATCCAAGAAGGTCTGGTTCTTAGCACGCCGCAGTGCAGTACAAGCCACAGCTACTTACAGATTAATCCCCATGCCTTTTGGATCTGCGCAGTTCACCTCCAAGGCGCCGTGGCGAAGGTGGCGGTGCTCACGCCGGATATGGCCTTTTGGGAAAGCGCAACTGTATCCCTCGCCGGGTCACCTGAAGAAGCCCTGGGTAGGGTGGCTGAGACTGTGAATGCCTTGCGGAGCAAGTATGACATAAGGGTAATGGGTGTTGCCGTTTCCGGTGTTGTTGATGCCGATCGGGCCTTGATCAAGCATTCCGTGACCATGGGTTGGGAAAACGTGTGCTTAGTGGAGAATCTGCAGCGTTTGGTTAAGCTGCCCATGGTGGTGGAGCGCAATGCCAATGCTCCGCTGTTAGCCGAAGTCTGGCAGGGAGCTGCGGCAGGTAAACGCAACGTGGTGTACGTCAACTACGGCACAGGTATTGGCTGCGGCATTATGATGAACGGAGAGTTGATCGCCAGAGACGGCCTGGTTACAGGCGAACTTGGACACACAACGGTTGATCCCTCGGGCCCATTCTGCCACTGTGGGAATCAGGGGTGTTTGGAGGCTTTGGTTTCCGTTCCGGCCCTGCTTACGCAGTGCAAGGCCATCAGCCGCAACTTTGAACACATCGGTGATGCAGATGTGGAGCCTTTGTTTACAGCCCTCTATTCCCAGATCGAGCAGGGGGATGAACTCTGCCTCAACCTTCTCAAGCGCACAGCCGAGTACATCGGATTGGCCCTCGCCAACATGATTACCATGCTGGGGCCGGAAGTTGTGGTCCTGGGCAATGGTTTTGTGCAGGCGGGGCAAAGGTTTAGGAACATGATCGAAGAAGCCGTGGAAAAGCGGGTTCTTAAGTCATCTCGGGGTTCTTTCAAAATTGTGCCTACCTCCATCAAGTCCGATGCTATCCTCGTAGGGATAAGTTCCTTAGCGATCCGCCGTCTCTTTAACGGCTCAGCGGAAGCCTAAAAGCAGAAGTGAATGAAAACGCCTCGTTTCTCCCTGGAAGTTTCCCACTGGGAAACCGTCCCCCCTTTAGGAGATGCGAGGCGCTTTTTTGTGAGGTTAAAACAAAGCAAAAGCAGCTATTCTTTCACTGCTCCTGCCGTTAGTCCTTCCACGAAGTAACGGCCGGCAATGGCAAAGACGATAATGGCTGGCAGGGCGATCAACACCGAGCTGGACATGAGCAGCCCCCAGTCGATGAAGTACTGCTCTAAGAAATAGGCCATGCCGACGGGAAGCGTTTTATTGGCATCGCTCAGGATAAAGATGGCGGCAAACATGTATTCTGTCCAGCAGAGCAGGAAGGAGTTCAGACCCAGGGCCCCCAAACCAGGGGCGGAGATGGGCAGGAAGATCTTGTACAGTACCTGCAGTCTGCTGGCGCCATCAACCAATGCCGCTTCTTCCAGCTCGCGTGGTACGGAGGAGAAAAAGGCCCGCAGTAGCCACACGCTGAAGGGCGCCACTACTGTCACGTTAACTATCACCAAAGTCCAAATGGTGTCGATGAGGCCGATCTTGGAAAAGGTGACGTAAAGCGGAATGAGCAGCAGCACCCGCGGGAAGATGTAAATGGACAGAAAGAGCCCGAAAAACAGGTTTCTCCCAGGATACCGGCAGCGGTAAATACTGTAAGCGCCTAGGGCCCCAAGGATGATGCTGATAACTGTGGCGATTAAGGCCACCCAGAGGCTGTTCAGGAAATACTGCACGAAGTTGACCTGCTTAAACAGGTTCACATAGTGCTCCAGCGTCCATGTGCGCGGCCAGAAAGTGGGCGTGGCACTGACCAGTTCTGGGGTTGGCTTAAAGGAGTTGACCAGGATCCAGTACATGGGCCCTAGTGCCAGCATAAGCACTAGGATCACGGAAAGGTACTTGAAAAAGCTCTTGACGTATTTCATGCTACCCCTCCAACTCTATATCCAACGCACGCTTGTAGTAGATCACCCCATAGATGGCCAGCACGACAAACAGGACGATGGCTGCAGTGGCCGCCTGGGAGATGCGGAACTCCTGGAAACCCTTAATGTAGATGTAGATGGGCAGCGTCGCGGTGGAGGAAGCCGGGCCGCCCCTGGTGAGCAGCCAGATCAAGTCAAAGATGTTCACCGACCATAGGGAGGCAATAAGCGTGGAGACCTTAATGACCGGTAGCAAGTGGGGAAGATCGATGTACCACAGTCGCTTCACCCGGGAGGCTCCATCGATTTGGGCTGCTTCATACATCTGCTTGGGGATGGTTTGCAGCGCGGCCAAGAAAATCACCGTGAAGAAGGGGAACCACCGCCATACGTTTAGGGCCGTGACCACGTAGAGGGCATAGGTGGTGTTACCCAAAAAACTGATCCCTTTTTCAATAAGGCCTAAAGAAACCAGAATGTAGTTGATTAGGCCCAGGGTGGGGTCCAGCAGCCATTTGCCCATGGTGGCCAAGACAATGGAGGGGAACACCCAGGGCAGAATGATCCAGTTGCGGACAAAGGTCTTGCCGCGGTAATCCTGGTTGAGGACGAAGGCGCAAACCAAAGCCAGCAGAATCTTCCCGGCGGTATTGAGCAGCGTCCACCAGATAGTGAGGCCGGCGGACCTTTGGAAGTCTTTGCTGAGCAGAATAGTGCGATAATTGCTCAGGCCGACATACTTGCCCGCGGTGCCCAGATACTGCACGTTCTGAAAACTGAGCCGCAAAGCTTCGAGCAATGGATAAATTAGGGTGGCAGCAACCCAGAGGAGTAGGGGTACGACTAGAGCGATCCCAAACCACGGATCCCTGCCTAGGTTGATGCGTCTACGCATAGTCTGCCTCCTCAGTCTAAAGTGCTGCCCGTCTGGGTGAGACGGGCAGCAAAGGGACACTATAGTTGCTTACTCAATTGCCTGCCGCATCCTCTCGGCTCCCACTTTGACAGCTTCTTCAGGGGAAAGGCCATCGTGGATCATACGCTGAGCAGTCCAGGACAGCAACTCTTGAGCCACAATCCGTCCGATGTAGGGATGGAAGGGCTCTCGGGTGAAGCCGTAAAGCTTACCGTACTGGCTCTCTTCGATCATGAGGTCGTATTTCTCACGATGCCTGAGCACAACCGGGTTCTCAGACAGAGTCTTGGACTGGGCAGCTTCCGTGGTTACCGGCAGGAAGAAGCCGGGGGCCGCGGTGAGCAGATGGCCTGCATTCTCCGGTTCATGCAGGAACTCAGCCAGCAGGCGGAACACTTCCCGGGCCTGGGGATTGTTGCTGGTGAGCATCAAGGCGTTGGACCAGTAAGGAGTGCCCCTCTGCCCATCTTCATCGGGCACCGGAATGGGAGCGGCTCCTAGATACTCCGGCGGCAGGGTTGTTCTCAGATCCCACTGTTCATTGTACTGGCCTTTTTCAATGACCATGGCCACGACGCCTTCCATAAAGGCTCCGATGGGCTGATCCCACTGCCATGCTTCGGAACCGGGTGGGGACATCTGGAACAGTTTATAGTACATCTCATAGGCCTGAACCGTACGTGGATTGTCGAAGATCACATTGCCCTCTTCGTCGAAGATATGCTCTGCCTTGTTAACGACCATGAGCGGATAGATCTGCTGGGTGGTGGCCAAATGCCAGTCGCCGGCGACCGCTATGGGGTATTCCACGACGCCACTGGACACCAGCTGCTGACAGGCATTCAAGAGCTCAGACCAGGTACGCGGCGGATTGTTCGGATCCAAGCCAGCTTTTTCGAACAGGTCTTTTCTGTACCACAGTACTTCGGCTTGGCCGAAGAGGGGCACACCCCAGTATTCGCCTTCGAAGTAGTAGGGCCGAACGGCTGGCTCGAAGAACTCATAGCGCCCTAGTAGATCCTCCATCACTTCAGTAACTGGCTTAACACCACCCACCAGTTTCAGGTTCATGGTCAGGTCCGGAATGGTGAACATGAAATCCGGCGGACGGCCTGCTTGGATGGCGGCAATTCCCTTAACGAATACGTCACCCCAGCTCTGCACTTCTACTGTGATTTGGTGTTCAGGATACTGCGCATTGAACTTGTCAATTACCTCTTGGATTACCGCCACCCGGCTGGGACGGGCTTCCATGTGCCACAGGGTGTAGTTTGCGGCGGCCGCACTGCTGGCTAAGATTCCCACTACCAACAGTACAACCAACAATCTGGTAACAGCTTTCATGCTTAACCTCCTCCTCAAAGATATGACACCTCTAGCCTTCGGTTTTTCAGCGCAGTGCTCTAAACCTCCCCCTCCTTTCCTTCCGAGCTGAGCGATCCCACGATGCAAAGACACTGTTAAATTATTCTTTCTCGCCTCAGCAGAGTAATCCTGCCTAAAGCAATAAAATGATTAACAAAAAAGATATGCAAATAAACCAACATAAGACCTGGAAAACAATGCATGATGAGATTTAACTGGTCTTTTGAAAAAGACGTCTGCGTTAGAAGGAAATAAACCCTAGTGGGAGAAATAGGGATACTGTAAAAACGATTAACAAGGAGGCGTTCGTATGGGCGTTGGGATGACCAAGTACTACCAGGCTGTCTCGGAGTTAATTAAGAAGATTTACGAGAACGAACAGGAATCCATCTCCAAAGCTGCCGATTTTCTGGTGGAGGCAGTTAAGCAAGATCAAATTGTCCACTGTATTGGACCTGGCGGCCACTCCAACATGGGTGTGGAAGAGCTGTTCTGGCGTGCGGGTGGGTTGGCCATGTTTAATGCCATCTTGGATGCAGGAACGAACCTGATTCATGGTGCCAAACGTTCCAACATAGTGGAGCGTACTCCTGGCTACGCCAAGTCTGTCCTCGATGCGTACAGGGTAGCTGAGGGGGAAGTAATCATCATCATCAACGCCTATGGCATTAACTCCATGACCATTGACACTGCTCTGGAAGCCAAAAAGCGCGGGTTGAAGACAATCGGCGTGAGTTCCACCAGTTTCGCTCAAGCAGTTCCCTTGGGCCATCCAGCCCGGCATCCGAGCGGCAAAAACCTGTACGAACTGGTTGATGTGTTCATCAACAACCATCTGCCCTACGGCGACGCTGTGGTGGAGTTCGAGGGTTATCCGCAAAAAGTGGCTCCTACGTCCACCATTGCCAACTGTTTCACCCTCAACTTGCTGGTGGCTACCACAGTGGAGAAGCTGCTAGCTGAAGGCATTCAGCCTCCCGTATGGGTAAGCGCCAATCTGCCTGGGGGCGATGAAGCCAACAAGGCTCTGGATGAAAAATACCGTCCCAGGATTCCCCATCTCTAGTCTGGCGATGCGAGGTGACAGTGGTGAAGGTTCAGCTGCCCTATGGTTCGCGCGACATGGTCACCGTGGACTTACCCATTACCGAGGATCAGATTATTGCTCCCAAACCAATTAAACCCGCCCGAGATCCTGAAGCGGTAATTGCAGCTGCCCTGGATAACCCTTTGGGGACAGGTGGCCTGGAGAGTATCGTTAAGGCTGAACACCGGATCAACATTATCTGCGATGACATCACAAGACCTACACCCTGTCACCTCATTCTGCCCATCCTTCTGGAGCGGCTGCTTGTCCTCGGGGTGGAGCGAAGCAACATCAGAATTATTATGGCCCTCGGCAGCCACCGCTACATGACGGAGGCGGAGATGATCCGCAAAGTGGGAGAAGAGATCTATCAGCAGTACACCGTGGTGAACTCCGAATTCAAGCGGGAGGAGGACCTGGTGAGTGTGGGAACGACTGCTGAAGGGGTGGACATCACGGTAAGCAAGGTGGCTCTCGATGCAGATATTAAAATAGGCATCGGTAATATCGTGCCCCATCCGGCCATGGGCTGGTCCGGGGGAGCCAAGATCGTCTTTCCGGGGGTGGCCAGTGAGGAGACGGTAAAGAACTTCCATATCTACCAGGGCCTCAGTGACGAGAATCTCTATGGTTTGGATGAATGCTTTATCCGCACCAAGGTGGAGCAGTGGACGGAACTAATCGGCCTTGACTTCATCATAAATACTGTTTTGGATGCCGAAGGCAGGATTTACAGGGTAGTGGCAGGTGACTACCGCCAGGCGCATCGCCAAGGAGTCAAGTACGCTAAGGAAATCTACCACCGGCCCATTCGGGAAAAGGCTGATGTGGTTGTGGTCAGTTCCTATCCTGTGGACATCGATCTCTGGCAGTCCACAAAAGGATACCTCTGCGGAGACCATGCCCTCAAAGGGAGACAAGGAGGGACGATTATCTTGGTCAGCCCCAACTATGAAGGGGTGGGTCCGCACCCAGAGTATGTGGACTACATAGGCAGAGATTCCGATGAACTGCTCCTGGAGGTGGAAAGGGGAGGCCACTTTGCTGGTGATCCCTTGGCTCTAGCCATTGGCAACTGTGTTTCCAAGATCCGCCGTCGGCGTAACTTAGTGTTGGTTTCTGATGGGATAACAAAGGCAGAGGCGGAAAAGGCCAAATTGGTTTATTATCCAAAGGCGCAGCTGCAGGAAGCTGTGGATCGCGCGTTGGCTCAGTATGAAAACCCACGGGTACTTGTCATCACCCATGGGGGTGAGACTCTTGTGTCCTAGTCTGAGTCATGCCAGCAGGCTGCGTTGGTAAGGGAGTGATTGACATTAGGACGATTCTAACTAACGGCACAGTGATTACGCCCATCCGCACTCTTCCCGATCGCGCGGTCATTCTCGAAAATGGGCGCATCGCCGCGGTGGTCCCCAGCAGCAACGTAGAAGCGCATGAAGGGGACCGGCTCATTGATGTGGGGGGTAAGTACATCGCTCCAGGCTTTATCGATATCCATACACATGGGGCGGGCGGTCATGATTTCATGGATGGTACAGTGGAGGCCATTATGGAAGGGGCGCGCACCCATCTGCGCTACGGTACCACCACCATTCTCCCCACTACCTTAACATCCAATTTGGATGAGCTGTTCGACACTTTTGCTAAGTTTGCCCAGGCCAAGGCGGAACTGAAAGATGGTCCCAACCTGCACGGGTTACACTTGGAGGGCCCCTATTTTTCTAAGGAGCAGGCGGGGGCCCAGGATCCCCGTTACATTAAGAATCCTGATCCGGCGGAATACCAGCGGATTGTGGAAGCCTCCAGCGACATAAAACGCTGGACCATTGCTCCAGAGCTTCCCGGCGCCCTGGAGATGGGCCGTTATCTCTCGGAACGGGGGATTCTCTGCTCCATCGGCCATTCCAACGCTGTCTATGAGGAAGTTGTGGCCGCGGTGGAAAACGGGTTTAAGCATGTCACCCACCTTTATTCCGCCATGTCTGGAGTGCGCAGGATTAACGCCTACCGCTACGCGGGGGTGATTGAAAGCGCCCTCCTGTTGGATGAACTCACTGTGGAAGTAATCGCGGATGGCGTGCATCTGCCTAAGAGTTTGCTGCAACTCATTTACAAGGTGAAGGGGCCCGATCGGATCTGTCTTGTTACTGACTCCATGCGGGGTGCTGGTATGCCTGAAGGTGAGTCTATCCTAGGCAGCCTCAAAGACGGACAGCGGGTGATCATCGAAGATGGAGTGGCCAAACTCCTTGATCGCAGTGCTTTTGCCGGCAGTGTGAGTACTTCTGACCGCTTAGTGCGCACCATGGTCCAGATAGCCGAAGTACCCCTGGTGGATGCGGTCAAGATGGTTACCCTTACTCCAGCCAAGGTTCTGGGGCTGGAATATCGCAAGGGTATTGTGGGCCCCGGCAAGGATGCGGATTTGGTAGTGTTCGACTCAGCGATCAATGTATCACTGGTCCTAGTTGGCGGTGAGATTAGGTTTTCCAAAGATCAGGAGGTGTCTTCATGACAGTACGAGAGTTGAAGGTTGAAAACATAAAGGTGAAGATCTTTCCCACCAAAGAAGAGCTGGGGTTAGCCGCGGCCCAACACGCTGCGGAGGTAATCGCACGACTCGCTCCCGGCAGGGCCAATGTCCTTTTTGCCACCGGCACATCCCAGTTTCCTTTGGTTGAAGGTTTGAAAAAGCAGAACATCGATTGGCAGCGGGTGTACGGCTTCCATCTGGACGAGTACAAGGGCATTTCCCCGGATCATCCCGCAAGTTTCCGCCTGTGGCTGCGGGAGCGGATTGATCAGCAGTTCAAACCGGGGGCCTTCCACTACATCCAAGGGGATGCGCCCGATGTGGAGGCGGAATGCCAGCGCTATGCAGCCCTCTTGAAAGAGAACCCCATTGATGTGGGCTTTATCGGTATCGGCGAAAACGGGCACATTGCCTTTAATGATCCGCCCGTAGCTGATTTCCAGGACAAGCAGGCGGTGAAAGTGGTGGAGCTGGATGAGGCCTGCAGGAAGCAACAGCTAGGGGAAGGGTGGTTCCCCACCTTGGATGATGTTCCCCGGGAGGCTGTGACCCTCACCATTCCCACCATCATGTCCTGCAAGACCATTATTTCCGTAGTTCCCGAGGGCCGGAAGGCTCAGGCGGTGCGCGATGCCCTGTTGGGGCCCATTGAGCATGCCTGCCCCGCTTCCATCCTCCGGACCCACCCCGATGTGACGCTCTATCTCGACCAGGAGTCGGCAAGTCTATTCCTGCGTGATTTTGAGGCTTAGAGAAGGGCCGGAGCCGGGCGCTGCCCAGGGAGTCTCTGCCGGGGCACGCCCTTGCCAGCCTTTTACCTGGAATCAAAATCATTTACTTAAGCAGGAGTTCGTGTAAAGAGATTGAACGCAATCATAACACAACGGTGGGCAGAGGGGGGATGGCTGCAGCTAAGTTCTTAGTCTTTGGTCTCACAAGATACTGATCACTTGAAAAGGAGGTAGAGCTCGTTGAAAAAATCGTTTGTGATGTTGGTTATCTCTCTGTTGACATTGGTACTCGTAGGCGGCGCAGCTCTGGCCCAAACCGGTAATCTGGCCATCTGGAGTGCAGCTTCTGAGGAAGAGGCCCAGGCTCTGATTGCTGAGTTCAAAAAGCTTTATCCCGGCATTTCCGTGGACCTGATCCGCGCTGGTTCCGGCGAGCTGCTCACCAGGATGCAGGCCGAGGCGCCCCGCCCCGGCGGTGACATCATCCTGGGTATCGCCAAGGAATCATTAGATGCGGTATACGATCTGCTGGAACCCTATAAAGCCGCGAACCACGATGAGATCCCAGAAAACCTCAGGGATAGTGCCGATGTTCCCCGTTACTACGGCTATTCCATGCCGCTGCAGGCTTTC
>FZPS01000201.1_pt96 | contig 33350 bp, 31 predicted proteins | sample 1817821 | NCBI WGS metagenome assembly FZPS01 (sample SAMEA104158645, study PRJEB21678) | metagenome | place: Germany | collected 2015-04-21
GCTTATTAAAGTGCCACTACTCCAGTCACTGTCACTCTGAATAATTCAAAAATTCGATAGATTGGTACTTTGGAAGGATATATTCATTTTTTAATTACATTTTGCGGAAACTCAAGTCATTTTGATAATGCTTTTTTGGGTAAACTATAGTAAAATAGTATTATTAAATTATAAGTAGGTGACGGATATGGATATAATTACACAGACTGACCGATATATATTCGGTCAGGGAAATCATTATGAAATTTACAACAAGTTAGGCGCTCATATCATGGAAATTGATGGACATGTGGGCGTTTATTTTGCTGTATGGGCACCAAATGCATCATTTGTAAGTGTTGTAGGTGATTTTAACGGATGGGATACTACTAAAAATGGAATGAATGTTCTTGAGACTTCAGGTATATGGGAAACCTTTATTCCAGGAGTAAAAGAGTGGGATACCTATAAATTTGCTATCCATACAAGGGATGGAAGGATTTTATTTAAGGCAGACCCATATGCATTTCATTCAGAGGTAAGACCAGGTAATGCTTCAAAAGTAGCCAATATTGACGGGTTTAAATGGCATGATGATAAATGGATTGCTAACAAGGAAAAGGAAGTTCTAAATGAACAGCCAATGTCTATATATGAGGTACATCTTGGTTCTTGGCAAAAAGATTGGGAAAAAAACGAGTGGGGATTTATGTCCTACGATGAAACCGCTAAGAAGATGGCTGAATATATAAAGTATATGGGTTACACACACGTAGAAGTTATGGGTATTAGTGAACATCCACTAGATGCATCTTGGGGATATCAGGTTACTGGGTACTATGCACCTACATCTAGATATGGTGGACCTTTTGAGTTTATGAAGTTTGTAGATATTATGCACGAAAACGGAATAGGCGTTATTCTAGATTGGGTACCAGCCCATTTTCCAAAAGATGCACATGGACTGTCAGAATTTGACGGAACTTGTCTTTATGAATACCCTGACCCAAGAAAGGGAGAACATCCTGAGTGGGGAACAAAAGTATTCAATTATGAGAAAAATGAAGTTAGAAACTTTCTTATAGCAAATGCACTATATTGGGTAGAAAAATATCACGTGGATGCACTTCGAGTGGACGCAGTAGCATCTATGTTATATTTAGATTATGGTAGAAAATCGGGTCAGTGGATACCTAATAAATTTGGTGGCAATGGCAACCTTGAGGCAATGGAATTCTTAAAACATATTAATAGTATTATGGCTCATAGAAATAAGCGCGCATTCCTTATTGCAGAAGAATCTACAGCTTGGCCAAAAGTTACAGGTCCTGTAGAAGAAGACGGATTAGGATTCGCTTTTAAATGGAATATGGGTTGGATGAATGATTTCCTCGAATATATTAAGGTTGATCCTTTGTTCAAAAAAGGCAATCATAATAAGTTAACATTTGGTATGACATATGCATTTAGTGAAAATTTTATTCTGGTGCTTTCTCATGACGAAGTTGTTCATTTGAAGTGTTCAATGATAAATAAAATGCCAGGATACAAAGTGGACAAGTTTGCCAACCTTAAGGTGGCATATGCATTTATGTTTGGTCATCCAGGTAAAAAGCTTCTATTTATGGGGCAGGAATTTGGTCAATTAAGCGAATGGTCAGAGGACAAGAGTCTGGAGTGGTATTTGTTAAATGAGCCATTACATGCGGAGTTGAAAGAGTATGTCTCCAAATTGCTGAAGATATACAAAAAAAATAAACCTCTTTATGCATATGATAATAAAGACAACAACTATGAAAGTTTCCAATGGATTAACTGTGATGATGCAGACAGAAGTATTTTTAGTTTCATTAGAAAGAATCCAGACAATTACAATAATGCATTGATATTTATTTGTAATTTCACACCTGTAGACAGACCAGATTATTGTCTTGGTGCACCAGTAGATGGTTCATACAAAGAGATGCTTTCTAGCTTTAGCTATACAGCCGAGGAAGATAACTTTGAAACAGCAGCTGAAAAAAATAGTGAGTTGACATTAAGAACATTTAAGGCAATTCAAGAAGAATGTGATTATCTTCCATACAGAATTAACGTTCCGCTAAGACCTTATGAAGCAGTCATTATAAAGGTGCCAACAAAGAAAAAATCTACAGAGGTTGTTGCAACAAAGTAGATTTCCTTGTATAATGACAAGGGATACATTTAGAAACGAGAGCTTAGTGCGGAATGGAGGAAACATGGTAAAGTTAAGTAATGGCGGTGCATACCTTGTTAACGGCGTAGATGTCGTGGAAGTAGGGGCAGACGCAGAAGCAATACTTAAAAATAAAACAGGCAGCAGTATTTCTAAGGAAGAAGCTGCTAAAAATACAATGGCTTACAATATTTTAGAGAGCCATAACACATCAGGAAATATGGAGAAGCTTCAGATTAAGTTCGATAAGCTTGCATCACATGATATTACATTTGTAGGTATCATTCAAACTGCAAGAGCATCAGGACTTGAGAAGTTTCCAATTCCTTACGTTCTTACAAATTGCCACAATTCATTATGTGCTGTTGGTGGTACAATCAATGAAGATGACCATATGTATGGACTTACATGTGCAAAGAAATATGGCGGTATGTATGTACCACCTCATCAGGCAGTTATTCATCAATTTGCAAGAGAGATGCTTGCAGGTGGTGGAAAGATGATTCTTGGCTCTGATAGCCATACACGTTATGGTGCTCTTGGTACTATGGCGATGGGTGAAGGTGGACCAGAGTTGGTTAAGCAGTTACTTGAACAAACTTATGATGTAAATATGCCAGGTGTTGTGGGCATTTATCTTGAAGGCGCGCCAGCGAAGGGTGTTGGCCCTCAGGACGTGGCACTAGCAATTATTGGTGCAGTGTTTGATAATGGTTATGTTAAGAATAAAGTAATGGAATTTGTGGGTCCAGGCGTTGAAAATCTAAGTGCAGATTTTAGAATTGGTATAGATGTAATGACAACAGAGACTACTTGTCTTTCATCTATTTGGACAACAGATGAAAAAATAAAAGAATTTTATAGCATTCATGGCAGAGTTGAAGAATATAAGGAGCTTAAGCCAGGTAATGTAGCTTATTATGATGGTATGGTATATGTTGATTTAAGTAAGATTAAACCAATGATAGCAATGCCTTTCCATCCAAGCAACACATATACCATAGAGGAACTCAATGCAAACCTTACAGACATTCTTCATGATGTTGAAAAGAAGGCAATTGTGAGTCTCGATGGCAAAGTAGATTACAAACTTACAGATAAAATTAGAGATGGTAAATTATATGTAGAACAGGGAATCATTGCCGGATGTGCAGGTGGTGGTTTTGAAAATATTTGTGAAGCAGCAGATATCTTAAAGGGTAGAAGCATAGGTGCAGACGAATTTACACTTAGCGTATATCCAGCAAGTACACCTATTTATGTTGAACTTGCTAGAAACGGAAGACTTGCAGAACTTATGGCTACAGGTGCTATTGTAAAAACTGCTTTTTGTGGCCCTTGCTTTGGTGCTGGTGATACACCATCTCATAATGCATTTTCTATTAGACATTCAACAAGAAACTTCCCTAATAGAGAAGGATCTAAGCTTCAGAATGGACAGATTTCATCAGTGGCACTTATGGATGCTCGTTCTATTGCAGCTACAGCGGCAAATAAGGGATTCCTCACAGCAGCTACAGATGTAGATGTTGAGTACACAGCACCTAAGTATCATTTTGATCAATCAATTTATGCTAATAGAGTTTTTGACTCAAAGGGCGTGGCAGATGATGCTGTTGAGATTAAATTCGGACCAAATATTAAGGACTGGCCAGAAATGTCAGCTCTCACAGAAAATATAGTATTAAAAGTTGTTTCAGAGATTCACGATCCAGTAACAACAACAGATGAACTTATTCCATCAGGAGAAACTTCATCATACCGTTCTAATCCATTAGGACTTGCAGAGTTTACACTCTCTAGAAAAGATCCAGAATATGTTGGCAGAGCGAAGGAAGTAAAGGCGGCTGAGGATGCTAGAATATCAGGCTCATGTCCAGGTGAGACACTTCCAGAAATTGCAGATGTAATGGGAACTGTAAGAAAGATATATCCAAATGCAGATAATACAAATACTGGCATTGGTTCTACTATTTATGCAGTTAAGCCGGGTGATGGTTCAGCTAGAGAACAAGCAGCCTCTTGTCAAAAGGTTCTTGGAGGATGGGCTAATATCGCTAGAGAATATGCAACAAAGAGATATCGTTCAAACCTCATAAACTGGGGAATGTTGCCATTCATCTTTGAGGAAGAGGCACTTCCATTTGCTAACGGCGATTACATTTTCGTACCAGATGTAGCAAAGGCAATTGAAAATAAACTTACAGATATCAAAGCATTTGTAGTTAAAGCCGGAGCAATGAAGGAGTTTACACTTAAGATGGGTGAACTTACAGATGAGGAAAGAGAAATTATTCTCAAGGGTTGTCTAATTAACTACAATAGAAAGTAAAATAATATATAAAAGTTATCCTCTAAGATAGAAATGAAGGTGTTTAGTCTATCTTAGGGGATTTTTTATTCACACAATTTTTCGCATAGTTTAATACAATTTTAGCATATTGACGGTAGAAGTATGGTAGAATGGACCTACGAAAATTTCACAATTATGGAGGAGAAAGAGATGAAACAAAATAATTTTGACATTAATGATATCACTCCTGCTCAGATTAAGAAAATAGCCATTATAGTGGTTACAGTTATTGTTGGATTATTGCTAGCATTTAACTGTACATATCAGGTTAAGGAGCAGGAACAAGCGGTATTACTTACATTTGGTAATGCTAAGACCGTATCTGAATCGGGACTTCATTTTAAAATTCCATTTATTCAGAGCGTAGAAAAGGTTGATACAACAATCAAAGGTTTTGCAATAGGTTACGATTTAGATACTGGTGAAGCCATTGAGGATGAAGCATTAATGATTACGTCAGATTACAATTTTGTGAATGTAGATTTCTTTGTAGAATATCAGGTATCAGATCCGATTCTTACATTGTATGCATCGGAAAATCCAGTAGAAATATTGAAAAATATTTCTCAAAGTTGCATCAGAACTGTTATTGGTTCATCAAATGTAGACAGTGTACTTACAACTGGTAAAAGTGAAATACAAGCGGAAATTACAGAGATGATTAATGAGAGATTGGAAGAAAATGATCTCGGTATATATCTTGTTAATATTACAATGCAGGATGCAGAACCTCCTACACAGCAGGTTATGGAAGCGTTTAAAGCGGTTGAAACTGCAAAGCAGGGTAAAGAAACAGCGATAAACAATGCAAACAAATATAAGAATGAGAAACTTCCAGCAGCAGAGGCACAAGTTGATCAAATACTTCAAAGTGCAGAGGCACAAAAGCAGGAAAGAATAAATGAAGCTACGGGTCAGGTGGCAAGATTCAATGAAATGTATGCTGAGTACGTAAAATTCCCAGAAGTTACGAAGCAAAGAATGTTCTATGAAACAATGGAAGAATTACTACCGTCAATGGAAATTATTATTGATGATGGAAGCGGTTCAGTTCAAAAGATTTTACCGCTTGATTCGTTTTCAAATGTAACAGTGAATGGAGGAACAGTCAATGAGTAAAGCAAAAAAAGCAGGTAAATTTTCAATAATAGCTCTTGTTATAATAGCTGTTTTATGTCTATTCTCATCAATGGTTATTACTTATCAAGACGAATATAAATTAATTAGAGTTTTTGGAAAAGTAGATAGAGTTATTACAAGCTCAGGAATAAGTTTTAAGATTCCGTTTGTTGAAGAGGCAGACACTATTCCAAAGGAAATATTATTATATGATTTAGCAACATCAGACGTTATAACAAAAGACAAGAAGACAATGGTTGCAGATACTTATGTTTTATGGAGGATAGAAGATCCATTACTTTTTGCGCAGACGCTGTCAGCATCAGTCACATCAGCCGAAGGAAGACTTAATGCTTCTGTGTATAATGCTCTTAAGGAAGTAATTGGTAGTATGAGTCAATCAGATGTCATTAGCGCAAGAGATGGAATGCTTAGCCAAATGATAGAAGAAAGAATTGGCGATTCTATGGGTCAATATGGTATTAAACTTGTAACTGTAGAAACAAAGCATCTAGACCTTCCAAGTGACAATAAGACTGCAGTTTATGAGCGTATGATTTCTGAGCGTGAACAAATGGCTGCTCAATATAGAGCAGAGGGTGACTCGAAATCACAGATTATTAAAAATACTACAGATAAAGACGTATCCATTATGATTTCACAGGCGCAGGCAGCTGCAGAGCAAACCATAGCAGAAGGTGAAGCACAGTATATGCAGATTTTATCAGCAGCATACGCAGATGCATCAAAGAGTGAATTCTACTCATTTGTAAGATCGCTAGATGCCGCAAAGAACTCCCTTGTTGGTGAAAACAAGACACTTATTCTTTCTGCAAATTCACCTATTGCGAGAATATTTACAGCACAGTAGATATGCAAAATAAATTGCAGGTGCAATTAGCATAGAATTTTAAAAATCAGATTAAAAAATACTAATAAGATAATACTATTTTCATATGACATCTAGAAAGGAAGTTTTACAAGGCATATGAAAATAGTATTTTTTAGTGTAAAGGATGATTTATCAGAAAGAGTAATAAGAGAACTTAAAAATATGGGGATAAGGGGTATATATAATCAATACCTCTAGAGAAATTTTACACAAAAAAAAGTACCAACCCCATAGCCTAAAATCTACAAAATCGGTACTTAGATGCGCGATCAGGGGTTCGAACCCTGGACACCCTGATTAAGAGTCAGGTGCTCTACCAACTGAGCTAATCGCGCGAATTTATTGACGCAAGGGTTATTATATAGGATGGAAATAAAAAATGCAAGTACTTTTTAAACTTTTTTTTAAATTTGAGTAAAAAGTCTTTCAAATACTAGAGAACATTGTTATACTTATCAAAAATACTGTTGAATCAAGCGGGGTAAAGGAATGAAACACAAATTTACAAGAAACAATAACTACTATACCATTTGCATTTATGCAATTTTTACTATTTTGATTGTAGCTATGGGTATTAAAATTATTATTAACTGGAATGAAACCTTGGATTTTATGTCCACCCTTATGGGAGTGCTTACGCCATTTTTGGCAGGATTGTTAATAGCATATTTGATAAATCCTATAGCAAAATTTATTAACGAAAAGATTTTAAAGAAGGCGTTTAGAATTAAGCCAAAAACCTTTAGAAAGGTTATCTCTATCCTTTTGTCATATATTATTATCTTTGGACTGATTTCGACGATGTTATTTTATATTATTCCGCAGGTTGCAGATACTTTAAGCCAAATTGCAACATTTGTTGATACGGCCCAGACCGGTTACAACAAGCTACTAGTTGAAATAAAAGAGATTGAGGCAAAAAATCCAAACTGGGATTTAGGTCCTGTTTATGATTTTGTAAAAGACATTCCAAATGTTGTGGGCAAGTTTATTACAGAATCATTGCCTCAGATTGTTCCAACTATTTTTACAACATCGGTTTCATTGATATCAGGTGTCATCAACGCGGTAATAGCGATTATTGTTTCTATATATATGTTGATAGATAAACCACATCTTATAAACAATTCAAAGAAGTTTGTTTATTCTGTTTTTGGCGATAAAAAGGGAGACAGAATTGTTACAACAGCATCAGAATGTAATAGAATTTTTGGCGGATTTATTATAGGAAAAATGTTTGATTCTATTATTATAGGATTCATATGTTGGATAGCAATGATTGCCTTAGACCTTCCGTATGCACTTGTTATAAGTGTTGTTGTAGGAGTTACCAATATGATTCCGTATTTTGGACCGTTTATTGGAGCAATACCAGGTGTGTTGTTACTTATTATAGTAGATTTGAAATATGCGGTTATCTTTACTGTTTTAATTATTATTCTTCAACAATTTGATGGTTTGTATTTGGGACCAAAGATTCTTGGAGAGAGTACAGGCCTTAGACCTATTTGGATTATCTTTGCAATTACAGTAGGAGGATGGTTAGCCGGCGTTATTGGAATGTTCCTAGGAGTTCCAGTTGTAGCAGTTATTGCTTACTTATTGGAGAAGCAGGTAAATAAAAAGTTGATTAAAAGAAAGATTGTCTTTGAGGTGGATGAAGAAACGGATATCATATCCAGGGAGGATATGATTGTAGATGAAACGGAATATCAAGTGATTATACGTGAAGAAATCAAGGAAACATCTGATCAAGGAAATGTGTAGTTAAGTGAATGTGTAGATAAGCAAATATAGTCAGGTAAATATCTAACAATGAAAAGTGTAGTTAAGTAAATACTTGATGATAGATAAATGTATAAAAAAGCGAGCCCGAAGGCTTGCTTTTTTATTTGTCTCTGTATGTTAATAGCTTGTGAATAGGATTCCCTTTTGAGGAGAATTTTTCTTCATATTCAGTCATAACGTTTCCATCATTCATTGGACTGTTATGGAGGTCATAAGTGTACTCAGAGATTTCCCAACCAGCAAGAGGTATTTGCTCTAACGTGAAATCAAAAAGTAGTGTGTTGTCAGTTTTAAATTCCACAACTCCGTCTGGTATAAGAATATTATCATAGCGGAGAAAAAATTCTTTTGAAGTTAATCTACGCTTTGCGTGTCTGTCCTTAGGCCATGGATCAGAGAAGTTTAAGTAAATCTTGTCAATTTCAGAGTTTTCAAAAACATTCCCAAGGTTTTCCGCATCCATTCGGATGAAAAAAAGATTGGATATATCAAGTTCATTGCGTTTTTGTACAGCGCGAACCAATACACTAGAAAATTTTTCAATACCTATATAGTTAATTTCTGGGTGGAGCAATGCCAAATCCGTAATAAAACGACCCTTTCCCATACCTACTTCAATATGTATTGGATGATCATTGCCAAATACTTCATGCCACTTTCCCTTGTTAAGTTCGGGTTTGTTAATAGTAAATTCGCTTGTCTCAATGGTTTGGATTGAACCTTTAACATTTCTAAGTCTCATAATATATCCTCGTTGTATTTTTTTAAAATAGCCTTAGTTACAAAAAAATTGTGTATATATATAATATAAATATATAAAAGAGAAAAACACATCTTCTAAACTAAATAAATCAAAGGCTGATAAACACGATATATACTAACATAAGGAAGAGTGTTTTTCAACACAAACAACCCTTTTAATTTCCTAGATAAAGTGGTATAGTAATGGCGATTACATTTTTTTTCAGATTTCTAAAAAGGAGGACAATCATGGAAGAAAATAAGATTGACCAAATTATCGCAAGTCTGTCCCGAATAGAAACTTCTGCTGAAGGTGTTCAGAGAGAAGCAGAAAGAGAGAAGGCGGAATATACGCAATTAATCGAAGACAAGATCAAAAAGTTCGATGAAGAGCTGGATGAGAAGACAGAAAGAGAACTAGGCACAAGGAAAGAAAGCCTCCAGCAGAAACATCAAGAAGAACTTATAGCTATGCGAGCGAAGATCCTGGATCATGTGTCGCAGATGGACGAAGCCTACGAAGTAAATCATGAACAGTGGGTTGAAGATATTGTAGCAAGTATCATTAAGGAGTAACTATGGGAAGTTTGACACAGTACAGTGGATTGACTACCAAGATTAGAGCTATGAAGGGTCATTTGCTAACGAAGGATGAATATTTAAAGTTGGCAGAACTTTCTTCGGTTAGTGAATTTGTTGATAACTTAAAAAAATATAAGTATTATAGTGAAATATTTGCAGACATAGATTCAGCAGAAGTTCACAGGGGCACAATGGAAAAACTCCTTATTTATGGTGTCTACAAGGATTACGGAAAAATATATAACTTTGCTAATATAAACCAACGAAAGTTTCTTAAACTTTACTTCATAAGGTATGAGGTGAATTTAATTAAAAGGGCTATAAGTGGTCTAAATTATGAGGATAATTTATCATACTATGATCAGGCGGAGGTATTATTTAGCAAGTATTCAGATATAGATATTTCCAGTGTGTACAATGCTAAAAATGTTGAAGGAATTATCGAAGCACTTAAGGGAACTATTTATTTTGAACCACTAAAGCAGGTTCAAAGCTATGTAGACCCGCAGACTTTCGACTATGCAATGACACTAGATTTATTTTTCTTTAAATATGCATGGCGAAAGAGAAAGCAATTTAAAGGAAGCGAATTTAAGAGCGTAACAGACAGTATAGGTTCGGAGGTTGATTCTCTTAATATTCTTTGGATTTATAGAGCTAAAAAATATTACAGACTAGATAGTGCAAAGATATATGAGATTATCATTCCAGTGTATTTTAGATTAAAAAAAGATCAAGTTCGTGCATTGGTGGAAGCTAGTGATTATAATGAATTTAAGGATATTATTAAAAAGACTGCATTTGGAAGATATTTAGAAGATGCGGATTTTGATAAAGAAAATTTGGATAGAGCTTACAAGAAAGTTATTGAGAAGTTATATAACAAATATTTTAAACTGGATCCATATTCATTGTCAGCCATCAATTCCTACTTGTATTCAAAGCAAGAAGAGGTGCATAGGCTTATTAGTATAGCCGAAAGTATAAGATATGGTTACAAACTAGATGCAATTGCATCAGAAATAATATAGACCGAGGTGATAAAAAGTGATCGCAAAATTAAATTTTGTCAGTGTTACCGGGCCTAAAGCTTATATAGATAGAGTGGTGGATAATTACTTATCTAAGTATGAAATTCATCTTGAATATGCTCCTTCTGAGCTTAAGAGCGCAAAAACACTGCATCCCTTTGCGGAGGCTAATCCGTATAAGGAAGTTCTGGCACATGCAGAGGAACTAAAAGTCTTTTATGGCGAAGTATCTTCTTCGGAGCCATATGTAGACGCAGATGAGGCAATTCCTGTGATAAATGGTCTGTATGATAAGTATCAGGAGGAAAGAGCCAAACTTGATAGATTAGAAAAGGAATTAGCGAAATATAACGAACTTATTTCAAAGGTTACACCATTTATAAATTTGGATTACAAGCTTGATGAAATCTTAGAATTTAATTATCTTAAATACAGATTTGGTCGTATACCTAAAGAGCATTACGATAAATTTAACGAATATGTATATGATAGTGTACAATCTATTTTTATTAAGGCAAGTGAAGATGATAGATATGTATGGGGCGTTTACTTTGTTTCAGATATTGAGAAAAACAGCGTGGACGCGCTTTACACTTCTCTACACTTTGAGAGAACTTATATGCCGAGTGAAGTTGTAGGAACTCCAAAAGAGGAAATACAAAGCCTTAGAGTACATATTGAGGAAGTTAAAAACAATATTAAAAAGGTCAAAGCGGTATTTGATGAAAAATTAAATGAAAGCAAGGCTGAATTTGCTAAGGCCTATGTGGCTTTGAAAAAACGTACGACTTCATATGATATTAGAAATTACGCAGCCCTAACTAAAGAATCAGGGATAGTTTACTTTATTATTTGTGGATGGATGTCGAAGGAAGATTCGAGGAAATTCGAAGCCGAAATGAATGAAAATGAACCTGATGTAATATGTATTATTGATGAGAATCACAAGAGTATTGATACAGGTCCGCCAACTAAACTTAAGAATCCGAGATTATTTAAGCCATATGAGATGTACATTAGAATGTATGGTATTCCATCATACAATGAGATTGATCCAACTATATTTGTTGCATTGACGTATTCGTTTATTTTCGGGGCAATGTTTGGAGATGTAGGGCATGGATTACTCCTTCTTGTGGGGGGATTTCTATTGTACAGGATTAAGAAGATGAATCTTGCAGCTATTATTTCGTGTGCAGGTTTCTTCTCAACAATATTTGGATTTATGTTTGGAAGCATCTTTGGTTTTGAAGATATTATTGATGCAGTTTGGCTTAGACCGACACAGGCTATGACAAATTTACCATTTATAGGGAAATTAAACACAGTGTTCGTAGTGGCCATTGCATTCGGTATGGTTCTTATACTGGTGGCGATGGTAATGAATATGATTAATGCAGTAAAATCCGGAGATAAAGGACGACTTCTTGTAGATCATAACGGACTTGCAGGACTTGTATTCTACGGTGCAGCAGTAGCATGTATTATATTATTTATGACAGGACACAAACTTCCGGCTAGTATTATTCTTCTAGTAATGTTTGGGGTTCCTCTTATAGTTTTTGCACTTAAAGAGCCACTTGAAAGAATATTAGAGCATAAAAAGGAAGAAGCAAAAACTGGCGTTGTTATGTATATAGTACAGACGTTCTTTGAACTTTTTGAATTACTTTTAAGTTATTTTTCAAATACACTTTCTTTTATTCGTGTGGGCGCATTTGCAGTTTCCCATGCGGCAATGATGGAAGTGGTATTAATGCTTGCTGGTGCTGAAAATGGTGGTACAGGCAACATTATCGTTCTTATTATTGGTAACATTTTCGTGGTTGGACTTGAAGGGCTTATTGTTGGTATTCAGGTACTCCGTCTTGAGTATTACGAAATGTTTAGTAGATTTTATAGAGGCGAAGGTAGAGAATTTACTGCTTATGGAAGCAAACAAAAATAAAACACATTATATTAGGAGGATTTTGAGATGGCTATAAAAATTACAATGATTATTGCACTTATTTTAACTTTTGTTATACCTTTTGGAGCGTATGTAAAAGGTGAGCAAAATAAAGGAAGATACAAAAAGGCACTTGCTCTTAATGTGGTATCTTTTTTTGGAATTCTTGTTGTAGCAACGATATTTGGCTTTGCAACATCGGCATCTGCAGCAGAGGCAACAGCAGAAGTAGCATCAAATGCAACGGGGCTTGGATATATTGCAGCAGCTTTATCTACGGGTCTTTCATGCGTTGGTGGTGGTATTGCCGTTGCAAGTGCATCCAGCGCGGCACTTGGAGCGATCAGTGAAGATCAGAGTATTTTAGGTAAATCCCTTATCTTTGTTGGTCTTGCAGAGGGTGTAGCCCTTTACGGACTTATCATCTCATTTATGATTTTAGGACAATTATAATATATGAAGGCATATTTAATCAGTGACAATATTGATACGGTAACAGGAATGAAACTCACGGGCGTTGATGGTATCGTGGTTCATGAAAAGGACGAACTGGAAAAAGCTCTTGATACAGTTTATAAGGATAAAAGCGTTGGTATCCTATTTATTACTGAATTGTTATCAACAAAATTTCCTGATGTTATTTCTAATGCAAAATTAAATCATAAACAACCGCTTATGCTGGAAATACCTGATAGACATGGTAGCAGAAAACGTGCGGACTTTATTACTTCATATATCAATGAAGCCATTGGGGTAAAACTCTAGAAAGAAGGTGACAGCTTTGACGACAGAAGACAAGCTTTTGCATTTTACAACTGTAACAATAGAGAGCGTTCAGAAAGAATGTGATGCTATGCTTGCAGAATATAAAGAAAAGATGGATAAGTATTATCAGGAACACACAGAGGAATCTATCAAAAAGGCTAAACTTAAAATGGGCATTGCTGAGGATGGTATTAAAAGAAAAGCTAGTCAAGAATATACATCTATGCAGATGCACATTAAGAGAAAAATAAACCATAAACAAGAGGAAATTAAGGATAAACTATTTGCGGAGGTTTGTACTCGTCTCAAGGAGTATGTTAAGACTCCGGAATACGAAAAATATATCCTTCGAAAAATAGACGATATGAAAGATCTTGCAGGTAGTGAAGAACTTCACATCATTCTTGATATTGATGATGCTGCATTACAGGAAAAGATTATGGAGTCAAGTACAGTTAAGATTTCAGTAAGCGAAAAATCATTTTTAGGTGGTGTACGTGGAGAAATACCATCACGTAATATTCTTATAGACGATTCCTTTGAATCCAAATTTGAGGATTTAAAGGAAACGTACATTGTCTCTGGAGGTAGATAACATGGAAAAAATCGGAAAGATATTCGGAATTAACGGACCTGTTATTTATATTAAAGGTGTAACCGACTTTAATATGGGAGAAATGGTTTATGTTAGTGATGAAAAACTTGTAGGCGAAGTTATTGCCCTTACAAAAGAGATGACAACTATTCAAGTATATGAAGAGACTAGCGGCCTGAAGCCTGGTGACTATGTATACGGTACAAACAGTGCCATTTTCGTAACTCTTGCGCCGGGTATTATTAATAATATCTTTGATGGTATTGAAAGGCCTCTGTCTAAGATAGCTGAAAATGCTGGAATATATATTTCAAGAGGTGTTAGCGTAAGTTCCTTGGATAACACTAAACTTTGGGATGTTCATGTAACAGTTAAAGAAGGAGATTATGTACTTCCGGGCACGATTATTGCTGAGGTTCAGGAAACAAAATCTATCATGCATAAATCAATGGTACCTCCAAATACAGAGGGTGAGGTAATAAAGGTCGTTGGTGATGGACAGTACACAATTGATGATGAGATTGTCGTAATTAAATTAACCGATGGAACCGAAAGAACTCTCACTCTAACACAGAAGTGGCCGATTAGGGTACCAAGACCTACGTCAAAAAGGTTTGCATCAGAGATGCCTCTAGTAACAGGTCAACGTATACTTGATACTTTATTCCCTATAGCTAAGGGTGGTACAGCTTGTGTGCCAGGAGGATTTGGAACAGGTAAAACAATGACGCAGCATCAAATTGCAAAATGGTCGGATGCAGATATTATTGTATATATTGGTTGTGGTGAACGTGGTAATGAGATGACACAGGTTTTGGAAGATTTTTCAAAGTTAGTTGATCCTAAGACTGGAAATATGTTGATGGACAGAACAACTCTTATTGCTAATACATCAAATATGCCAGTTGCTGCACGTGAAGCTAGTATTTATACAGGAATTACATTGGCTGAATATTACAGAGATATGGGATATCATGTTGCCATTATGGCAGATTCAACATCTAGATGGGCAGAGGCGCTTAGAGAACTTTCTGGTCGTCTTGAAGAGATGCCAGCAGAAGAAGGATTCCCAGCATATCTTGCAAGTAAATTGTCGGCGTTCTACGAAAGAGCTGGATATTTTAGAAATCTTAATGGAACAGACGGTTCGGTATCTATTATTGGTGCTGTATCTCCACAGGGAGGGGACTTCTCTGAACCAGTAACACAAAACACAAAGAGATTTGTAAGATGTTTCTGGGGGCTTGATAAATCCCTTGCATACGCAAGACATTTTCCGGCTATTCATTGGCTTACAAGCTACAGTGAATATTTAGGGGACCTTGCTAATTGGTATAATGAAAATGTTGGACCTGACTTTGTATCATGTAGAAATAAGATACTTGCAATCCTTAATCAGGAGAGTAGTTTGATTGAAATTGTTAACCTGATTGGTTCGGATGTTCTTCCCGATGATCAAAAGCTTACCCTTGAGATTGCAAGGGTTATCCGTCTTGGTTTCTTACAGCAGAACGCATTCCATAAAGAAGATACTTGTGTTCCTCTTGTTAAACAGTTAAAAATGATGGAGATTATTCTTTATCTGCAAGATAAATGCAAAATTCTCATTAACATGGGTATGTCGGTTTCAGTTCTAAAGAATCAAAGCATATTTGAGAAGATTATTTCAATCAAATATGATGTTCCAAATAATAAATTGGAAATGTTAGATGACTACAAAAATATGATTGACGAATTCTACAATGAGATAATCAAAATAAACGCATAGGAGGCAATGTTATGGCAGTATCATATTTAAGATTAAGCGAAATAAATGGACCTCTGGTGGCTCTGGAGGGCATAAAAAATGCCACATTTGATGAAATCGTTGAATTTAAGGTAGAAGGAATCAACGGTAAAGAACGTAAAATCGGAAGAATTATTGAAATATATGAAGACAAGGCCGTTATTCAGGTATTTGAGGGCACAGAAAATATGTCTCTGAATAACACACATACAAAACTTACAGGTAGTCCCCTTGAGATTGCATTATCAGAGGAAATCCTTGGTCGTACCTTTAATGGCATAGGTCAGCCTACGGATAATATGGGACCAATCATCTCTGATTTAAAAAGAGATGTAAATGGAAAACCGTTGAATCCTGTAACTCGTGAATATCCCCGTAATTATATTAGAACAGGTATCTCTGCTATTGATGGGCTTGCAACACTTATAAGAGGACAGAAATTACCGATTTTTTCAGGAAATGGTCTTCCTCACGATAAGCTTGCAGCACAAATAGTAAAGCAGGCTTCTCTATGTGATGATACAAACGAAGAACTTGTAGTAGTGTTTGCAGCAATGGGTGTTAAGTATGATGTTGCAGAATTCTTCAAGAAAACATTTGAAGAGAGTCAGGTATTGGATCATGTAGTAATGTTTCTTAATCTTGCAAATGACCCAGTTGTTGAAAGACTTATTACGCCAAAGGTTGCTCTTACGGTAGCAGAGTATCTGGCATTTGACCTAGGCAAGCAAGTTTTAGTCATCCTTACGGATATGACTTCCTTCGCAGAGGCGATGCGTGAAGTTTCATCTTCAAAAGGTGAAATTCCATCAAGAAAGGGCTATCCAGGATATTTATATAGTGAGCTGGCTACAATTTATGAAAGAGCAGGCATTGTTAAAAATTCAAAGGGTTCAGTAACCCAGATACCTATTCTTTCAATGCCAAATGATGATATTACACATCCAATACCTGACCTTACAGGTTATATCACAGAAGGACAGATAGTATTGGATAGAAATATTCACGGACAAAATATTTATCCACCAATTAATGTACTTCCATCATTATCACGTCTTATGAAGGATGGTATTGGTGAAGGATATACAAGGGATGATCATCAAGATGTTGCAAATCAGCTATTTTCTGCATATGCAAAGGTAGGCGAAGCAAGGGCATTGGCGTCAGTTATTGGTGAAGATGAATTATCTGATACAGATAAGTTATACCTTAAATTTGGTCAGGCATTTGAGAATTCTTTTGTCGGACAAAAGGATTATGAAAATAGAACTATCGAGACTACACTCAATCTTGGATGGAAACTTCTACATATCCTTCCAAAAGAAGAGTTGGATAGAATTGATACAAAGATACTTGAAAAGTATTATGATGCAACCGCTGATATAGAGATTAGCACCGAGGAATAGAAGGTGAATTAAATGGATCCAAATACATTTCCCACTAAGGGTAACCTTATTTTAGCGAAGAACTCTCTTGCACTTGCAAAGCAGGGATATGAGCTAATGGATAAAAAGAGAAACATTCTTATTCGTGAGCTTATGGGGTTAATTGATAGTGCGGAAGAAATTCAAAAAGAGATATTACAAACCTATGAAGTGGCTTATAAAGCCCTTGAACAGGCTAATATTGACTTAGGAATTAACTACTGTATGGAAGCGGCGTCAGCTGTTCCAGAGGAGAATTCGATTTTAGTTAAATCCCGTAGTATTATGGGAGTTGAGATACCTCATATAGATTTTAAAGATGAGGGAATTAAACCAACATATTCGTTTCTTGGCTCCTCAGAGTCTCTAGATAGAGCAAGAGTGGCATTTTGTAGGGTTAAAAACCTATCTATTAAGCTGGCTGAAATTGAAAATTCTGCATACAGATTAGCAGCCAATGTTAAGAAGACGCAGAAGCGTGCCAATGCATTGCAGAATATTACAATACCAAAGTTTACAGGTTTAGTTAAAGATATTTCCAATGCGTTGGAAGAAAAAGAGAGAGAAGAGTTCACCCGACTTAAAGTTATAAAAAGACAGATGGGATATTAGAAATGAAAAAGACACTTAGTATTATTATGTCATTGTGTTTAATACTTGCTTGTTTTATAAGTAACGTCACAATTACATTAGCCGAAACAAGTTCACAACCAACAAAAGGTAGAGTTGATCCAGAAGCACCAGAGATATTTGGAGATGCAGCAATACTAATGGAAGCTGAAACTGGAGCAATTCTCTATGAGAAAAACTCAGATAAGCAGTTATATCCTGCAAGTATTACCAAGATAATGACCGCATTGTTAACAATAGAAAACTGCAGTATGGAGGATACAGTAACTTTTGATGAAAATGTTATTTCTAGTATCCCTTATGATGCAGCTATTTTAGGTGTGGTTGCAGGAGAGAAAATGACAGTTAAAGATTGCCTGTATGCGTTGTTAATGCGTTCTTCCAATGATGTAGCTATAGGTCTGGCTATGAAAATATCCGATACGGAAGAGTCATTTGCAACGCTTATGACTAACCGTGCAAAACAGGCGGGTGCAATAAATACGCAATTTGCTAATTCTACAGGTCTCCACGACGAAAAACATTATACTACAGCTTATGATATGGCTATGATTACAAAATCAGCCATACAAAATCAGGTATTTTGTCAAATAGCAGGAATGGATTGCTATACACTAAGTCCTACTAATAAGTCACCAAATGACCAGGTTATATATCATAGGCATAATATGCTAGTTTCTACTAGGCCAGATTACTATGCATATGCTGAGGGCGGAAAAACCGGATATACAGATGAGGCGGGCAATACTCTTGTAACATTTGCCAAAAAAGATGGAGTTACTCTTATTTGCGTAGTTTTAAAATCCGACAGTAAGCATGTATCTAGGGATACAAGGGCATTATTTGACTACGGATATAGTAACTTTGAAAAGGTAAATATAGCAGAAAACGAGACTAGATTTAGCCAAAATGAAGATAATTTCTTTGTTAAAATGAATGGGATTTTCTTGACATCGGGCTCTTTGGTGTCGATTGAAACGGGAGATTATTGTATGCTTCCAAAGGGTTGGACTCTCAACGACCTTGGTTTTAAGATTGAGTACGATGATATGTCAGATGGTAAAATAGGTAATATTAAATACTATTGTGGCGAAAATGTAATGGGAACTACTACATTATCCGTACAAGCCCAGAAGAGTGATGAACCTATAAGCCCAATACTTCATGGCAATACAAGTACCGAAGAGAATAATAGCCAAATCCCAATAAATATATGGTACGTGGTGGCAGCAGCAGCAATACTTGTATTTTTAATAGTTTATATTATTTATTTGGTTAAAACTCGAGATAAGAGAAGAAGAAACCGAGAACGCAAGAAAGTGTTTAAGGAATCAAAGAAAAGATACAAGAAGAGAAGAAGAAGACCTATAAAGTTCAAATAGAATATATAAAATAAAGGATCAAGAATTTTGCATGGATTGTAGTAAAATTGCAAGTTTCCTGATCTTTTTATATGGTTTAAAATTCGGATTTTCGATTATCTTGCCTTTTTTTTCTAATATCAAGCTGTCTTTTCTTGATAGCAGTAGCCCCCTCATCATTTGTAAGTTTTATGGTCTTTACAGCAAAGTAAGAATCATCATTAGTCTTTTTCATACGTATTTTACCTTTAAGAAACCCATGTTCAGGACAAATGGCCAGACAGTAATAAATTCTAGAATTATCAGAAAACCATCGGATTTTCTTTTTTATTCTTTTATTACATTTATAACAAACTGTTGAAGTGACTACCTTATCATCCATTACATCCCCTTTGCTAGGGAATGACATTGACACGAATTTTGAGTAGGTATCAAACTGCAAAGTTAATTCATCTTCACGTTTCCTAGGAACCTGGTAATAATCTACAGAGTAGTATTTTTTAATATCTGCAATATTCATCTTCTGCATTATAAGGGAGGTATAATATGCATCATCATCAGCCCTATGAAAATCAACATCTATTGGTAAATGGAGAAAGTCGACTGCAGATTCTAGAGAACGTCTAGACTTCCCATCTTCAAAAATCAAACTAAAAATCTTCTGCAAATCATAGTAGAAAACAGGAGATTTAGGTAGAGGCATATGATAGTAATCCATATTGCGCTGTAGCTCATATGTGTCTAAGGGACCCCAAGTGCAAAAAGTAAAAGAATCTCCACACCATTTAAGGAAATCATCACAAGCATCTGTAAATTTTCGACCACGAGAAAGTTCCTTCATATTAACTTGAGTAATCTCCTGAATCTTATAGTGAAGTTCCCTATAGATTTTAGGACGAATGACTACGGAAAAGTCATCTACTTTATTCAAATTTTCATCTAGCTTGACTGCGCCAATTTCAATTATTTCAAATGGGATTTTATGGTTTTCCCCCTCTTTTCCTCTGGGTGATTGGTTCCATTCAAGATCAAATACAATATAGTTCATGGAATTATAATCTAGCAAAAAGTGCCGCTATCTCCTCTTCTGTTAATTGTTTATTTGGCTTACCATCAAATGGCGGAGCAACAGGTGTTGTGCTCATCTCCTCATCCAAATCATCTGAAATTTCAGGGGCAATAGTATTGCCTTCAGCTTCAATCATTTCATCCATTTTATCGAGGTTTATCTCATTTACAATATCTTCTGTAGAAGCAGCATCTGCATCAATCGATACATCACTAGTATCGCCAGACGAATCATTATCATCTAAAGTATCTTCAGGTAGTTCAAAAGTTTCAAAATCAAAATCATCTGAATCATCAGTTGAATCTGGGGTATCTACGACCATAGAATCTAAATCAATGGTGGCTGTGTTCTCATAAGTAGAAACACTATCATCAATAGGTGTATTGGTTATCTGCGAAATATCTTCGGCGACATTTGCAGGAGTGATTTCAACCACAGGTGCACGTTCTACGGGAACTTCCATAGTAGCTGCAGGAGTAGGAGTACTTGCAGGTGCTACTGGAGCCACCTTAACTTCAGGAACTGCTGCGGAAACATAATCTGTTATATCACCAATTTGTGATGCTGATGTAGTAGTAGAACTGAGAACCTCTCGCACATTTTTAACAAGGTCAGCATTGGCTTTAATCAATTCATTTACCGTGATAGCTGATTGAACTTCCTTTGCAAGTTTTGCATTGGAAGCAGAAAGTTGCTCAATAAGGGAAGACATATCTCCACTAGATTGAGGCTTGGACTCAACTTGCTTAGAAGAAATCTCTTCGTTCTTTGTAATCATAAGAGAAGTCATATCTTTTTGAGCATTGATAAGATTGTTCATCATTAACTCAATAGCCTTAAGATTTTGCATATGATTTTTTTCGGCTTCCTTGGTGTTCTTCTTGGTAGCCAAATAAATCGCCTTCTGAGCCTTAATCATAAGCTCGCTTTCTTCAGCGAGGCGCTTTGCATCATCTCTTTTTTTCTTCTCAATAGAATCAAAAGTTAAATAACCAGTGATAATTACAATAATACCGGTTCCAATTAGCATAAAATAATTGTAGGGATCCGTCATGATCCAATATAATTCAAAAAATACAGCTATAATAAACAGAATAGCTAAATAAGTAGTGCCATAATTTGTGGTATGTTTAGGTTCCATGGCCATACCTCCTGATATAGATTTGTTCACTTAAAGTCACATACAATGAGTGTATCACAGAATACGCCTATTTACAAATGATTACTTATCTGATAAAATAAAAAACCGTAGTACATAAATTGTGCTATAAATAAAAGTCTTCGTAGCTCAGCAGGATAGAGCACTTGCCTCCTAAGCAAGGGGTCGGACGTTCGAATCGTCTCGGGGACGTTAGTTTTAGAGTCGAAAGCCCTGTGAGTGGGAAACATTGTTTCCCCTATGGGGTTTTGGTTTTAAATACTTCACGAGAGAATCTGGATAGCAATAAAAGACAGATGGCGGGGTTGATTAATAAAATCATGATAAGAAAAATTATGCCATATTTTATTGTGGTAAATTAAAGAAGAAAGTGGTATAATCAAAAAAATTTTAAAAGGCAAAATATTTCTACAGATTATAGAAATTACTTAGTAGATGCCATTGTAAATAAAATAAGAAATATGGAAGGAAATAACAATGATAAAAGAAGCGATAGTAAAAATTGTTAACAAGCAGGATTTAACATATGATGAAGCATATCAGGTTATGTCGGAGATCATGTCGGGAGAGACTACACCGACTCAAAATGCCGCATTCCTAGCAGCGTTATCAACAAAAAGTACTAAATCAGAGACGATAGATGAAATTACTGGTTGTGCAGCTGCAATGCGTGATGCTGCCATTAAAATTGAAAACGATATGGATTTGTTGGAAATTGTAGGAACAGGCGGAGATAATGCGCATAGTTTCAATGTATCCACAACTGCGGCGATGGTAATTGCAGCCTCAGGAATTAAGGTGGCAAAACATGGAAACAGAGCAGCTTCATCTTTGTGCGGTACAGCTGACTGTCTAGAAGCAATGGGCGTGAACATTGACCTAGAGCCAGAAAAGTGTCTTAGTCTGTTGGATTCTATAAACCTTTGCTTTATCTTCTGCCAAAAATATCATATCTCAGCAAAATACGTTGGATCAATCAGAAAAGAGCTCGGATTTAGAACTGTTTTCAATATTCTTGGCCCACTTACAAATCCTGCAAACCCTAAGAGACATCTCTTGGGTGTATATGACCCTTCATTGGTTTTTCCTGTGGCACAGGTTCTCATGAAGCTTGGGTCTAAGAGGGGGATGGTTGTATATGGTAATGATAAGTTAGATGAAATATCTCTTAGCGCTCCGACGACTGTCTGCGAATACAAGGAAGGCTGGTTAAAAACTTATGAGATTACCCCAGAACAATTTGGATTTGAAAGATGTAACAAGGAGGACTTGCTTGGAGGTACCCCTGAGGAAAATGTAGCGATAACACGTGGAATTCTCTCTGGCGAAATTCAGGGACATAAACGTAATACAGTTCTCCTCAATGCAGGAGCAGCCATTTATATTGGTGGAAAAGCAGATTCTATGGAAGAAGGCATAAAACTTGCGGCGGACTTGATAGACACAGGTAAGGCGTTGGAAGTTATAGATAAGTTTATTATTGAATCAAACAAATAAGCAATAATGTATTACATAGCCGATTGGTATAACAGCCAGTCGGCTTTTCTGTTTTATAGGAAACTCTAATGTGGTACTACTATGGTATAATCAATTTCAAAACAAATCAGAATATGAAAAAGTATTATGGAAAAGTTAAAAAGGAGCAAGATGAGTTTAAGATTTATAAAAGCTAGAAAATAGGATAAATGGAGAGTATTATATTGGGTGTCTTTGCGTAATACCTAGTTATCAAAAGAAGGGTATTGGTACGCAAGCAATTAAATATATTTAGGAGAAATCTATATGTGGTTAAATTTAGACTTGTTTTCTCTTTTAGTGGTAGAGAATGGCTTAATTATCAGAAGGATGATGATGAATTACTGTTGTTCTGTGAGGTAGAAGAATTAGCAGAAAGGCTGGATACATGTAGACATATGGCAATAACAGAGGTCGCAATAACAGAAACTTCGATACCGTTTTAGGCGAATATAGGTTTAGTTCAAAGGTAAAACTGCCGATATAACATACAACATAAGTGAAATGGATTTCATTTTTATATATTCAAGGAGGAACAAACATGAAAATTTACGGTATTAACGGTGCTGGTGATAATATGCAGACAAAACTGTCTGGTATGAATACGCAGATGGATGCCACAAGCAAGAACATTCAAAATCAAATAGCGAATGCTCAGAAGAAATTGGAGAATCTTTCTTCCGATGAGAAAATATCTGTTGAAGAGAAGATGAAGAAGAGACAGGAGATACGTCAGGAGATTACATCTTTGAATCAGCAGTTAAGACAACATCAAATAGAACGAAGAAAAGAAAAACAGCAAGTGGAAACATCAATGGATGATATGATTGGTAGTAAGCAAAATAACGTAAAATCAGACAAGCCAGCAAATGGTTTGTCTGATGCGAGTATGCAGGCTATCATTGTTGCGGATTTCTCAATGAAACAGGCAAAAGTGCAAGGTAATATAACCACGCAAATGAAGGGCGAAGCAAGTACACTTCGAACTGAAATAAAGATGGATAAAAGCAGGGGAGGAAACGTAGAGAAAAAAGAGGACAGACTTGCCAAATTAGAGGAGAGGATTGGTGAAAATACTCAAGCACAAATTTCTAATTTAGTGGATGCAAAAAAAGCCATGGAAGAGGCAGCTAAGAAGGATGCAGAGCCAGAAACAACTGAAACTCAAAATAATAATGAAGATAAGACAGATAAAATAGAAGAAGCAAACATAGATGGAGTGCTAAATGAAAATTGATCGACTTATTGGTATCCTAACGGTCTTACTGTAAAATAATTAAACCAATATACTATTTTTCCTCCATATTAAATAGTACTTGGCCTTGCAACCATATAGTTCCCTTGAAGCGTCGTCCGACCATTGGCTCACCGACTAAATCAAGGGAATTGATTGCAAGCGTGATCGGAACATCATTGTAACTAAGGACAATGCGATATATTAGTTCATTAGTGATTCTATTTGTATATGAAGATACTTCGTCTATCTCAGCTATTATGGTGTATAGGTCGCTTTCAAGTCCATAAGGCATAAAAGAGGATTCCACGATAGAAAAGACATCTTCTTTCTGGATACGGCGAGATATTTTGGCATATGTATCCATGTCATCAAATGTGAGACTTTCAATAGCACCTTCGTCACCGTCCCTAGCGGCAGCAATGAGCTTGCTACGCTTGGAAGTATCCATACGTTGCTTTCTTGCATCTCCTGGTGAGAGGTTGATAGGTAAAAGGATAGTACCCATTAGTGATAATGCAGAAAAACACACTCTAAATGGTGTCGCATCCGCACTGTCAGACATAATAAAGTTCATATAATCCATAGGGTTAGTAAGGTGGAATATCATAGACACACCTACACGTAAATCCTCACAAGAAGCGATGAAAGAAAAATTGCTATATCTCTTTTCAATGGAAAGATCGGTAGGTAAAATAGACTTGTTGCCTTCAACAAACGGAACAAAGTAATCAATCTCATAATCTAAATCATCTGACTCAGAACCATAAAATTTAATACCAATCCCATCTGCATAGAAGTTCTTAAACTCGTAAATTTTTCCAATAGAATCTTCGTTAATATAATCCATAGCCTCAGGGTAAATAGCCGCGGCGCTTATTAAGTCGCGGATAGAATTTTTGCTTGTGTATTTGCTAAAGCCAATGGCTCTTAAAAATGAGTTCATATTACTCCTTTATTTTATCTGCCCGGGTGGCAGTATACGTTCAAATGTTTATAATCGTAAACTAAATTTTATGTATATATACGTAAAAAGTCAAGTTAATAATGATAAATATAGTTGAAAACAACTGTTGTAAACAATTAAATCATATTGTATAGTACAATTGCAGTAAAATTAAAAGGAAAGAAGCAGACAAGAAAAATATGAATTTTAAAATATTAGGATTAGACATTGATGGAACATTAACTAATACAAAAAAAGAAATAACTCCAAAGGTTAGAGAGGCAATATTAGAAATACAGAAAAAGGGTATTCCAGTTCTTTTAGTATCAGGAAGACCGACAGAAGGTATTATACCGATTGCTAAAATGTTAGATATGGAAGAGTTTGGCGGATATATTTTGGCGTTCAATGGTGGAAAAATAATTGACGCAAAGACCAAGGAAGTAATATACAATAAATATATTCCTGATGAGGAGATTCATAATATATGGCAGTTTGCGAAGACAAACGAACTTACGATACTCACCTATAGACATGGTAAGATTATTACAAATAACGCAAATAACGAGTATGTCGAAATAGAATCTCGCATTAATAAAATGGAAACGGAACAGGTTTTGGATTTCGAAGCTGAGTTAGTTCGACCATCTGATAAGTTTTTAATCGTTGGTGATCCTAAAATTATGGAAGAAAAGGTTAAGGAAATGCAAGAGTTATTCCTTGGCAGATTGAACATTTTCAGATCAGAGCCATTTTTTATAGAGATAGTACCAATGGGAATTGATAAGGCTCAATCGTTATCGGTGCTACTGGAAAAAATCGGATGTACAAAAGAAGAATTGGTAGCCTGTGGTGATGGAAGAAATGATGTGACAATGGTTGACTACGCTGGAATGGGTGTGGCAATGGAAAATGCCTGCGAGGAAGTTAAGGCAGTAGCAAATTTTATTACAAAAAGTAATGACCAAGACGGTGTAGCCTTGGCCATTGAAAGATATTTTTAATTATCAGAATCTATAGAGTCTTCTTTTATGTGGCCGTCAAATAATTTGATGGCTACATTTTTTCGGGTTTTACAGCCAATAAATAAATTCCGATAGGAACAATTATAATAATCAGAATAATTATATTACCAATTAATAAAATAATTGCAACATAAAAAGTTTAGAAAAAATTTATAAGTTTTAAACTTTTATTTTATTGATGGAAAAGATGAAAAACATTTGTTATAATCTAGCGAAGAGATTAATATGTAGAGTCAATCACATTTTTGATTTAAAGTGTATCAAAATATATCAAGAAAAGAGGACTAAAATGGAAAAGATAGCAAGTTTTACAATAAATCATCTGAATCTATTGCCAGGTATATATGTATCAAGGAAGGATAATGTAGCTGGTAATGTAATTACAACATTCGACTTGAGAGTTACAAGACCTAATTATGAACCAGTGATTAATACTGCAGAGATTCATACAATAGAACATTTGGCAGCAACATTTTTGAGAAATCATAGTGAATATGGTGATAAAACAGTGTACTTCGGTCCAATGGGATGCAGAACAGGATTTTATTTAATCTTGGCAGGTGATTATGAATCAAAGGATATAGTTTCGCTAATGAAGGATATGTTTGCGTTTATTAGTTCATATGAAGGCGAAGTGCCAGGCGCATCGGCAAGGGACTGTGGTAACTATTTAGATATGAACCTTCCAATGGCAAGATTTGTGGCAAAGAGATACTTAACAGAAGTGTTAGAGAATATAGGAGAGGACAGACTGGTATACCCAGACTAGGTGACAATATGATAGGAATTATTGGAGCAATGGATGTGGAAGTTTCTACATTAAAAGAAATGATAGATAATATGGAAATAGTTGTAAAGGCAGGCATGGAATTTTGCTCCGGTAAAATCGAGGGCGTGGAAGTTGTTATTGTACGTTCTGGAATAGGAAAGGTTAATGCAGGTATTTGTACACAGATACTAGTGGATAAATTTAATGTTTCAACAATCATTAATACAGGCATAGCGGGTTCCCTTAAAGCAGATATTAATATTGGAGATATTGTATTATCTACAGACACATTACAGCATGATATGGATGCCACCGGTTTTGGATATGCGTTAGGTGTTATTCCGCAGATGGAGACATCAACATTTAGGGCTGATGAAAGATTGATAGCCATAGCGAAGAAATGCTGTGAAGAATCAGTTAGTGATATTAATGTATTTACAGGCAGAGTGGTAAGTGGAGACCAGTTTATTTCAGATAAAGAAAAAAAGAATTGGCTTGTAGATAATTTCCAAGGGTATTGTACAGAGATGGAAGGTGCAGCCATTGCTCAGGCAGCATATCTTAATAATGTACCTTTTCTTATTATTAGAGCTATTTCTGATAAAGCCGATGATAGCGCAACTATGGATTACCCAGAGTTTGAGGCTCAGGCAGCAAAACACTGTGTGACACTCCTTAAGGAAATGATTAAAGAAATTTAATACTTGTCAAAGGGATTATTAGTGATATAATAAGCGCGTAGAATGTTTAAAAGTATTACAATATAGAGAACAGGAGTGAAATAAAATGGCAAAAGTAACATTTGATTATTCAAAAGCAGCACCATTTATTAGAGCAAATGAGATAGAAAGCATGGCCAAACTTGTAGCTGATGCAAAAGAAACATTAGTATCCAAGACAGGTGAAGGAAATGACTTCCTTGGATGGATTGATTTACCAGTTGACTATGATAAGGAAGAGCTCACACGAATTAAGGCGGCAGCCAATAAGATTCAGAATGATTCTGAAGTCCTTTTGGTTATAGGTATCGGAGGTTCTTATCTTGGTGCGAGAGCGGCCATTGAGTTTTTAAGACATAGCTTTTACAACAATGTAGATAAATCTGTGAGAAAAGCACCAGAAATTTACTACGTTGGAAATAATATCAGCAGTACATATATTCAGCATCTTATAGATGTTGTTGGAGACAGAGATTTTTCTATTAATATGATTTCAAAATCTGGTACAACTACAGAGCCGGCTATTGCATTTAGAGTATTTAAGAAGATTTTAGAAAAGAAATATGGAAAAGAAGGCGCAGCCAATAGAATTTATGCTACAACAGATAAGGCCAAGGGAGCTTTAAAGAACCTTGCAAACGAAGAAGGTTACGAAAGCTTTGTTGTTCCAGATGATGTAGGAGGAAGATTCTCAGTTCTTACAGCTGTTGGTTTACTTCCGATTGCAGTTTCTGGTGCAGATATTGACAAACTTATGGAGGGTGCTGCATCTGGACGTAAGAGTGCATTAGAACTTCCATTTGAAGAAAATGATTCTTTAAAATATGCGGCAATTAGAAATATCCTTTTAAGAAAGGGTAAAGAAATAGAAATCGTAGCTAATTACGAGCCAAGCCTACATTATGTTTCAGAATGGTGGAAACAGTTATACGGTGAAAGTGAAGGCAAAGATCAAAAAGGTATATTCCCTGCAGCTGTTGATTTAACAACAGATCTTCACTCAATGGGACAGTTTATTCAGGATGGTTCAAGAATAATGTTTGAAACTGTTATGAATATTGAAAAATCAAGATGTGAAATTATTCTTGAGGCAGAAGAAGTTGATACAGACGGTTTAAACTACCTTACAGGTAAGTCTGTAGATTTCATTAACAAGAGCGCTATGAATGGTACAATTCTTGCGCATACAGACGGCAATGTTCCTAACTTAATGGTAAACATTCCAGAACAGAATGAATTCTATCTTGGAGAATTGATTTATTTCTTCGAATTTGCATGTGGTATTTCAGGATACCTCTTAGGTGTAAATCCATTTGATCAACCAGGTGTTGAAAGCTATAAGAAGAATATGTTTGCGCTTCTTGGCAAGCCAGGTTTTGAAAAAGAAAGAGAAGAATTACTTAAGAGACTTTAATATCTACTATTAAAGTCAATTATGTATATTCACTATTTTTTGAAAGTTTAAAAAAAAATTACTGCCATACTATATTAGGTATGGCAGTTTTTGCGTTTAAGTGTTAAAATTAGTCTGATGAAGTTAGGAATTAAAATCGGATTAAAAGATGATATTGATGACAAGGAGAAAAGAAATGTTTCGACTATGGGCAAAGGCATGGAAGGATAACCATTTACTCAAAGATGTGGTAGTTATTGAAGAAGGTGAGGAGAACCGCACCAAAAAAGTTTTCTCTTCCATTGAAAAAGTATGTCAGGAGTTTGACTTGAGCAAACCTATTTGGTTGAATCATAATATTGAAGAGTTTAAAAGGCTTGATAAAACTAGATTTAGATCAGACAATTTTTACGATTCAATAGATTTTGATTTTCTTGAAATACAGGTAATAGAAGAAGATATGTAGCAGGAGGAAATATGGAAGCACAAAACATTTTAAATGGCAATATTAATGACTTGAAAGAACTTCATGTGATTTTAGATAACTATGCCAATATTAGTAATGGTGTGACTGCAGCAGATGTAGAAAAACAAAAGATAGAAAAAGAAGCTGCCGCAGAAGAAAAACTTATGTTAGATAATATTGAGTTTACCATTAAAAAGAGACGTGATCAGGTAGTTGGAAATTTTGATAATGAAATCATAAAAGTTCAGGATAAATTAAAGAAGGTAAGAAATGAGCGTGGCAAAGAGAAAAATAAAAAGGTTGCTGCTAGAATTAAAGAAGAGACAAAAGATTTAGTCCTTGAGAACAAGAATATCAAGGAAGAATATAGAACGTATATGAAGCAAAATGGACTTAGTAAATTTTGGGATAACAAGCTTTTTATATCCCTCTTTTATCCAAGAACTCCGATTGAAATGCTTATTCTTATGGTGACTTTAGTATTTGCATTTATAGGTGTACCAGTACTTCTTTGTTCGGCACTTAGCAAAGTTTTTGTTCTTATTAGAATATTAGTTGTAATGATATACATTGTTTTGAATTTATTGATATTCGCTTTTTTATATAGATTTGCAAGAGATGACTACAAGCAGGCATTTTTGGAAATTCGCAAAAAGCAGGCACTTATTTACAAGAATAATTCCCAAATAAATAAGATAAAGAAAAAGATAAAGAAAGATAAAAATGAAGACGGATATGAACTTCACGATTATGATAATGAAATAAAAGAATTAGAAGACAGTATGGCGGATATTGTTGTAAGAAAGAATGCAGCACTTGATGATTTTGAAAAGACCACAAGAGAAGAAATTTACAATGAAATATACAGGAGAGATATTATAAGCATTAATGAAAAGAAACAAAAAATCAATGACTTAACATCCTCTCTTAAGGACTTAGAAACACAGCAAAAGGAGATGGCTTTAAACATTTCCACAAATTATACAGCATACATGGGTGCTGAAAATATGACCATGGAGACAATAGAGAGACTTATAATGATTATGGATGAAGGAAAGGCTACAACCGTAGGAGATGCTATTAATGTATCAAAGGCTATGGTGTAGAAACGTGTCGATAAATTATTATATTATGCTCCTATAATTTGACAGAATTTTTTAACGCCCTCTGATACAATGACTCTATCTTGGAATGAGATAAGCTAAACCCAAAGGTATTAGTAAAGTCACAAGGAGGGCGTTTTAAATTAATTCTTCCTTAATCGGTTGTTTTGTTGTATAATTATAAAACAAAAGAACTTGGAGTGGCAGATGAAGGACATAAAGAATTTGTTTATAAAAAAAGAAACGGAAGAGTTTGATAAAGAATATGAAATTAAACTTCGCAATCATAAAATAAAGAAGTTCGGAAGGATGGGAATTGCTTTAATTGTAGTACTTGTATTGATTATCGGTATAAAGATTTACTATAATGGCAAGGAATATACTAGCTATAGTGTGACAGATAATATTCTATCCGGAGATACAACTAAGTGCCAATTTTATGAATTTGGAGATTCATTTCTAAGATATAGCAATGATGGACTAGCTTATATTAAAGACGGCGAATCAGTATGGAATCAGGCATTTGAGATGAAGCAGCCAGTCATTGATACATGTGAGAACTATGTAGCTATTACTGAGAAAGGCAGCAATGCCGTATATATATATAACAAAGAAGGTTCACAAGGTAAAATCACAACATCTTATCCTATAGTAGATATTGAGGTAGCTGCACAAGGAGTTGTGGCGGCTATTACTGAGGAAAATGAAGCCAACCACATTGAAGTTATTGATAAAGATGGTAACATCCTCGTTATGGGACAAACCGTTTTATCTGGTGATGGATGCCCCTTGGATATTTCTCTATCTAATGATGGAACAAAACTAATAGTTTCTTATTTGTATATGAATGGTGGCGTGACTCAAACTAAGGTGGTATTTTACAATTATTCTGAAGTAGGTAAAAATGAAGTGGATAGAATAGTTGGAGGATTTAATCAATATAAAACCACTATCGTTCCAAAGGTAGAATTTGTGACTAATGACATTGCGGTAGCATTTGGTGATAATATGTTCACCATATACTCTATAAAGCAGAAGCCAAGTATCCTAATGGAAGAAGAATTTGATAAGGAAATAAAGAGCATCTTATATAATGATGAATACATAGGTTTTGTATTTGAGAGCCAAGAACTGGATGGAACTAGTGCTATATGGATATATGATTTGTCTGGCGATAGAATTTATGAAGGTGAACTCTCTATGAAATATAAGAATATAAAATTAGATGGAGATAATATCTTGATTTATGATGAGAACAATCTTATAGTGCAAACAGTTACAGGTAAACTAAAGTTTGAAGGAGAGTTTGAAAACGGAATCAATGAAGTTATAGGACTTAACGGAAAATACAAATATATCCTTGTATCATCTGAATCTATAGATGAGATTAAATTGAAGTAAGATTATTTATAAAATTATAAAAATAAAGGGCAGAGCCCAATACCAAGGAGGAAACATGGAATACGGATTAGTAATAGCAGTAGTGGTTTTTCTATTGGCAGCAGGATTATATGGATACATAAGAGGATTTGTGAAAATTATGTTATCAATGGTTGCGATGCTTGTTACGGTCATTTTGACTGCAGCATTAGCAGTTCCAGTAGGATCGGCATTGAAGAATACGACTCCTGTATATGATAATATATATGAGACTGTAGAAGGAATGGTAAAAGAAAATGGAGTTGTTGATAAAGACACTCTTTCAAATTTAAATTTACCATTGGGTTTACAGGATAAGATAACAGATGAAACAGATGTAGTTGATAGTTTCTCTGAATACGTGGCAACTCAGATAACGGATACAGCTTTTAACGCTATTATCTTCATTGTTTTATTTATAATTATCTATATTATATTACAGGTAGTAATACATGTATTGGATTTTGTGGCTAAGTTACCACTGTTGAAAGAAGTAAATAAATTGGGTGGATTTGCTATCGGTGTGATTCAAGGATTGCTCATAGTATGGGTGGCATGTCTTATACTTACAGCGTGCAGTGGAAAACCATGGGCACAGGACTTGTTTGCACAGATAAATGATAATCAGATTTTAAGTTTCATATATAATAATAATCTAATTGTATGGATAGTAACAAATATTTTATAAGTGATACTTCGGTAATGATTACAGAAGTATTATTTGAATGGTCGCTAGAAGTTAAGTCATCGGATGAGGTCTCGTTTTGGGACCTCATTTTTTTGAGGAGAAGTTTAACAGCGGCCTCACCCTTCATAATACCTAGTGGAAATCAATATCCTACAGCTACAAGACTTATTTTAAAGAAAAATACTAAGATGATTCTGGATGCAGGTGGTGAGTGGATTGAATATCAGGAATAATATTACAAATGCATCACAAGTAATATCAACATATAGTATTGATTTTGCAGTGAAACCACAATATATCTATAGGTATAAAAATAATAAAAAAAGATGAAGAAACTTGTTGACTTTAATCGACCTGTGTAGTATTATAAACAAGCTGTCGCCGAGAGCTACAGCAAACAACTTAAGATAAGGACGTTAGAATTTGCGGAAGCTAAAATAAAACGCCTTGAAAAAAGTTAAAAAAGTTGTTGACAAGGCACTAGACGATATGATATATTATACAGGCTGTCGCTTAAGACAACAACGCAAAACAAACTGTACATTGACAACTAAACAATAAACCATCCCTGAAAATTCTTTATAAGATTTTCAGCGAACTATCTCAGCAATGAGATATTTCCAAACAACAGTAATGAGAACCTAGTTCTCAAAT
>FZPS01000174.1_pt135 | contig 33318 bp, 26 predicted proteins | sample 1817821 | NCBI WGS metagenome assembly FZPS01 (sample SAMEA104158645, study PRJEB21678) | metagenome | place: Germany | collected 2015-04-21
ATAATGATAATTTCACTAAATACAAAGGTTAATTGTATTAGCGTAGGCAACCCTTAATTTTGTAATTTAAGCCCTTCTTTGATATCATATGTATCGACGTACGGAAGATATATTGAAGCGGAAGAATCACAACGCAACAGAAAAAGATAACCGTTATCTTCTTAAAAACAGACGGTTATCTTTTTCATATCAATTTTATTTGTCTTATATGTCAATCTCCCTCGACCGCGATTATATATTAACATCAATTTTCACTATTAATCGGGGCAATATTTCTTTACCGTCGCGGCGACGCCCTTTAACTTGTTCTTGGGAATTGCGCAGATCGCTACGCGAAGCGATTCGCGAAACGGGAGAAAATAAAAATGCTCCTTCTCCCGCAAGTCGCGCAAGGTTTTCTCGTTATCCCGGGCGGGCACAGTGAGGAAAAAGCCGCCGTGATAAGGATAAACCGCTAATCCGGCGGATTTCGCTTCGGCAAGAAAAATCGCGCTCCGTTCCCGCAGTTCTCCGACCACAATATCGATTTCATCATCCAAACGGCGCCGGAGCCCCTCGTCCGCGGCAATCGCGGTCATCATCGAAATCATCGCCCGGTTGGCGTTGCTCCAGGAATGGCGGGCGTGAAAGGCGAGCGACCGAAACAACTCTTCCACAACATCCTCGTTCTTGTTCATCATGATGAGCGCCCCGAGACGCTGCCCGTACGCGCAAAAAGATTTGGAAGCGCTGAAGGCGACGGCGATTAAAACGTGGGGCTCGGCCTTGGTAAGAATCTCGAGCTTCCGGCGCGCCGCTTCCCGGCCCTCGTTGCTGTAATCAAGATAAGCGATGTCGTAGATTAAAACGCAAGGGGTGTCCTTTTTTTCGTTCAAGTAAGCGATAATTCGCGAGAGTTCACCCGGGCTTAATGTGTAGCCGGTCGGGTTGTGACAGGGATCGTTAATAATAACGGCGAGCTTGCCATCGCGTTGGGCGACGGCTTCCCCTTTGAGGCGAAAATCTTCAAAGTTAAAAACGTTCCCGGCGAAAAATTTAAATCTTTCCGTCCTCACGCCAAAATTCGCGGCGATCCCGTCATACGGTCCCCAGGCCAGATCAGGGATAAGAACGCTCTTTCCATGGTCAAGCGTCAAAAACACGGCGCTGCTGATCGCCCCCGTTCCCCCCGGGGTCGGAACGACCCTCGCGGTCATCTCCTTCTCAATCGCGGCGCGGGAGGCGCGGAAAACCCAGTCGAGAACGGCGGATGCGAACGGAATCCCGCCGGCGATCGGGGCGTAAGAGAAATAATCCTCGTCGGGAAGCGACCGGAAAATTTCTTTCACCGCCTCAAACCCGCGGAAAGAACCGTCGTCATAATAAAAAGTGCCGAGCGTCGCGTCCAAAACGTCGAAGCCGGCCCGTTTGGCGGCTTTCGCCTGTTGGGCGAATGAAAAACTATCGCCCGACAAAGTTTTACCGGCGGCGCGCTTGCTGATAATTTTCATAAGAGACCTCGCTTCATAATTAAGTTTTTATTCCAAAAGTCGGCTCCGATACATATAAAGCAACACAAGCGTCTTGGCGTCGGTTATTTTCCCGGCGTCAACAAGATTATAAACTTCCGCGACGGGATATTTGGCTGCCTCGAGAAACTCGTCCGAGTCAGGACGGCTTTCGGGAGTCGCGGTAAAGTTATCGGTGTAAAAAAGATGGATCACCTCGTCGGTATAACCGGGGGAAGGATAAATCGTCCCCGCTTCTTCCAAACCGGCGGCGATAATACCCGTTTCTTCCGCAAGTTCGCGGAGCGCGGTCTCCCGCGGCGCTTCCCCCTTCTCCACCTTCCCCGCCGGGACTTCAAGGATATAGCGGCGGTAGGGATGACGGTACTGGCGCACCAGATAAACAAACCCGTCCCGCGCGGCCAAAACCGCGGCGCCTCCGGGATGCTCGACGATTTCGCGGGCGGCCCGCTTGCCGAAATGGAGAATTTCATCGCGTCGCAGATTGAAGATCTTCCCGTTATATATATACTTACTCGCAATAGTCTTCGGCAGCTTCGCCATATCTAATCACCAATAAAATTATATTATAATCGCGAAGCAAAAGCAAATAAAAAAGATAAAACTTATTCCGTTTTATCTTCTTCGACCAAATCAAACATCCGGATGAATTTCTTAATCGCGTGAGCCGCAAATATAAAATTCTGCGAAGTCACGTAATCCTTATCGATGATAATCAGACCCTTTACGTAATAAAGAAGGACGAGAAAATAAAAGTAATGACGGTAGAAAGGATCTTCGTATTTATCCAAGTAGGGAAGAATTACGTTTTTAATATCAAAATTCAGGTGCTCGTTTTCGATATAAAACTTCGCCATGTCAAGAGACGGGATTCCCATCTTCGATTTTTCAATGCTCGTGAGATAATGTTTCCCGGCGCTCGTCAAGAGGTGAGCCGTTTTCGGGTTGTTGTGAATAAAGGCGTAATTGACGCTTTTTTTCTCCTTGATCGCGCCGATTAAACCCTTATGGAGTTCGCTCATAATCCTTTTGGCATCAAGCAGGTATTGATAATTTTTCAGGATAACGATACTGTACTCGTCAAACGGGCGGGTTTCGATTGACCGGATAAACATTTCCATGGCCGCGAATTTATAATCGAGATACTCGAAAAGTTGCTCCATGTTCTTCCGGGAAAATTCCACGGAAAGCTGACGCTTGAAATATGTGTTGTAATGGAGATTGGAAAGCTCGTCGGCCAGGTTAACGGCCTTAATCTCGCCGACGATATCAAAATGAGGATAAAAATTGCTTAGAAACAAAAAGTTCTTATTAATATTCGTAACAAAATGACCCTTGACGTTTTTCAAGGGATAGGCCACGTTGCCGATCCCCTGCTCGTATAAAAAACGGTATTTTTCCTGGCTGTAAATATTGCTTCTTTTTACGAAATAACAATCCCCGCCGTCCCGGCATCGCAGGCGGAAAGTCTTGGCGGTCAGCGGCTTATAAGAGGAAAAACGCAGGTTGTATAAATCGCCCAAGGCGGCGAAAATACTGCGGTTCATTTTATGATAATACGTTTTTTATTTAGAAAGTCGGTTTCGCGGTTGTCGTTGTAAACTTTGTCGAGACTGACTTTCTCGCGCCGGCAGATGTCTTCGATGTCGCTTTCCTTACCGGTATAATAAACGCGATAACTGGCGTAACTATTTTTTATGTTTCCGAGCGCGCTTTTGCATTCCTCTTTTTTTTCGTCGCCGCGTACCGTTACTTTCTTTTCCTCCGCGAAAAAATTATCGTCCCGGCTTTCCAACACTTCCTTGAGCAGGGCGTCATACTTCTGGTTAATCTCCTCCTTGGCCGTCTCGTCGTCAACGTCCTCGGCAATGTCAAGCTCCCCAGCCGTGATTTCCGCGGGGGTTAACGTCTCGACAAAATCCTCCGCGGCGGTTTCTTCTTTTTTTTCCGCAACCGCCTTCGGGGAATACTCGACGAGGATGTTGAAGTTACACTCGATTCCCTGATTGATAATCTCCTGGCAGGAAAAATCCTGAACGGCGATATTCTCGATATGATAATTCTTGTCTTTGAAGACAAGCGTAAAGGGCACGATTTCCGAAAACGGATAGACATCCTCAAGATTATCTTTAATATATTCGCCCCTAATCTCGATATTGCCGTTAAGCGTGTCGCCCGTCAGCTCGTAATCGCCGATCTGGCAGTCGACATGGTTGACATTCGTCAATTTGTCCAGTTTTACCGACGCGTCGCAACATATTCTAAGTTCCATTATGACCCTCCTGATAGTAAATATTATGTGTAAAAATAAAAAAATAGAACCGGAGGGTTCTACTTTATCAATCGCGCGATCGCGTCTTTAAGCTCGTCCAGGCCGGTTTTCTCGCGGGCTGAAGTCAAAAACAACTCCTCCTCGGCGAGCCCGAGCCGGTCGACAATCAGGCGGCGGTGACGAAGCCTTAAGGTCTTGCCGATTTTGTCTTGTTTTGTGGCGACGATGATCGTTTTGATTCCGTAATGTTTAAGGTAGTCAAACACCAAGAGATCGTCCTCGGTCGGGCCGACTTTCGCGTCGACCAAAAGCAACACCGCCCGCAAATTCATATTCTCGATCAAATACTCATCAAGCAAGCGGCCGTAATCGAGCCGCTCCGCCCGGCTGCGCCGCGCGTACCCGTACCCCGGGGCGTCGACGAGATAAAACGCCTCGTCAATAAAATAGAAATTCAAAAGTCGGGTCTTGCCGGGGCGCGTTGAAATATGCGCCAAGGCTTTCCGCCCGCATAGCGCGTTTATCAGACTGCTTTTGCCGACATTGGAGCGGCCAAGCAAAAGAATCTCGGGAAGATTCCCGCGGTTGGGGTATTGGGTTTTGTTCGCGGCGCTTATGATATAGCGGCATTTTTTAAACATCGTAGTCTCCAAAAAATAAAAATCCCGTTTCGGGATTTAATGTTGGGAATGTATTCTGTAAGCCTTGTTCTGTACTCCTCCCAAAAGAGCGGAGCGGTAATCATTTATCTCTGCCGGTTGCCCGACAGCCTTAAACCCGTTCATTTCCGGATTTAAAGTGCCCCCACCATAATTTGGGTTGCTAGCTTATGGGGTTTACCCGTTCCACTCCCTTCGTTTCCAAAGGGCATCGTCACTGTGGCACCTTAGGAAAACTAACCATTTTACAGGTGTCGTTTTCGCCATCGCTCTCCCAACGGAGCGTCCCAACTTATCTTTTCGTTGGGCATAAACACTACAGGCGTCTCAGCCTGTGCTAGCAAGGACTTTCCTAACGAATGCTCGGGACATTCGCTCGATTACCCGAATACGTTAATATTATACCATTTTTACGTCAAAAAAGCAATAGATTTTGATGATAGAAAAAAAACCGAATCAATGATTCGGTTAGCGAACAATTAATACGGAACTTCGCGATCATTCCCCAGATAAAACAAAGCCAGGGTATCGGGTCCGGAATGGCTGCCGATAATGGGTCCGATATAATTGACAATAATATCTTTAACCGGAAGACGCTCGGATACCATCCGCTTAAGCTTTTCCGCGTCTTCCCAGCAATCGCCGTGCGAGATATAAATGAATTGTCTCTCCGGTTGGACAATCGTTTTTTCCATCCGGTCGACCATTTTCGCAAGCACCCGGCAACGCCCGCGCGTTGATTGCGTCTGGACCAGTTTTCCATCGTTATTAACGTGCAAAAGCGGCTTGACGTTAAGCAAGGTGCCGAGAAACGCTTTCGAGGACGAAAGCCGGCCGCCGCGTTTTAAGTGATTCAGATCGCCGACGGTAAAAAGATGGCACACTTTCAGTTTATTTTTTTCAATCCAGGCCGCCGTCTCTTCAAGCGGCGCGCCTTCGCTCTTCATCCCCGCCGCGTAAGCAAGGAGTAGCCCTATGCCCATCGACGCGCACTTGGAATCGATAACGATTATTTTTCTTCCTGGGTAACGCTCGGCAAGTTCTTCTCTCGCGATCAAAGCCGACTGGAAAGTCCCCGAAAGCTCCGATGACAACGATACCGACAGGATATCCTTCCCCTCTTTTAAAATAGACTCGAAAGCGGAAATAAACCCCTCGGGGTTGATCTGCGACGTCCGCGGCAATTTGTGCTCGCGGAGCATCCGATAAAACTCCTTAATACTTATTTCGCGCTCATCCAAGTAATGATAATACTCTTTCCCGCCAATACTAACCGAAAGCGGTAAAACCTCCAAACCAAACTCTTTAGCCAGTCCGTCCGGCAAATCGCAGCATGAGTCAACGCACAAAACGTAATCGTTCATTAATCGCACTTCCTTTCATCCATCATGTTTAAACCATTATAACCTTGATTATGACGATTACCTATCTATTCCCGCGCGGGCGCGCTCTATTTCGAAAAGAGAAAAAGTATAGAAATATTTAATATTCTACCGCTAGTAGAATTGATTTTTTCAACAAAAAGTGATATCATTTACTTATGATGAAGGAGAACGAGTTCAAAAAACTGGTTGCCGGGAATTTGGCGTATTACCGGCGGCTCAATAATCTAACTCAAATCGAGTTGGCGGAAAAACTTAATTATTCCGACAAATCGATTTCAAAGTGGGAACGGGGAGAAAGCCTGCCTGACTTATATATCTTGCGCGAGATCGCTCTTTTATTCGGCGTCACCTTAAACGATTTAGTTTCCGAGAAAAAAACCACGCCCCGCGTCCATCGCAGGCTTTCAAAGTTGCTCACGACGCTGCTCGCTTTTGGATCGGTTTGGTTTGTCGCGACCGTTGTTTTCGTGGCTCTGGGGATTTTTTTGCCGGAGTTTAAACGCTCGTGGCTTGCTTTCGTCTACGCCGTCCCGGCTTCCGCCGTCGTTTTGATCGTCTTTGCGAATATATGGGGGAAAAGATTACATGTCTTCCTGGCCTTGACCGTCCTCTATTGGACGACGCCGCTTTCAATATATCTCTCCATTGATTATCAAAAGCTATGGCTGCTATTTATCGGCGTCATTCCCCTGCAAGTATTGACGATTTTTTGGTTTTTATTAAAACGAAAAAAACCGAAACCCGAACGGAACGAGACGGAATAAGCATGCCTTACGAAAAACAAAAAGCCATTTGTTGATGGCTTTTTGTTTTGTCCTAATAGGGGGTAATGCTAAACGCGCCTTTCGTTCCGTGAGTGATATCCGGTTGGCCGCGGTATTTAATCACGCCGGTTCCCTCGGCGATAATCTCCAAGGTCTCTTCAGCGTAAACGACGACGTTAACCGCGCCTTTTAAGTTAAGACTTATGTCTTGACAGCGCAAATCAGGGGCGTTTATGTTCGCGCTCCCCTCGCCTTGGCAATAAAAATTCCCGGCCGCGCCTTCCATTTCCAAATCGACCGCGCCTTCGCTTTTCACCTTTAATTTCGTCGCGCGAACGTTCTCGGCTTTCAAATCAACGCCGCCTTTAAACCTAATATCGAGTTCTCCCGTGACCGCGCCGAAATCACAGGCGCCGCTTAAGCCGCCGTGAACCACGAAAACAAAATCCTCGGTAAAACCCGCTTCCGTCGGTTCGATATGAAAACCGCCGTAGAGCGTCAGTTTCGAAAACGTCATACCGTAAATCTCAACCCTGAACTCGGTCGCGTCATAGAAGGTCTTTTTATCGCCGCTCACCTTAATCTCCCGGCCATTTTCCTTTACCGCGATTTCCTTCAGGATATTATCGTCCGTAATAAGCTTGAGCGAGGGCGAGGCGCCGTCAAAAAACGCAATCTCGACGGGAGTGTCCCCTGTATTAATCTCGATCTTCAGTTCGTAGACGCCGCCGGAATACAAATGCTCCCGCTCCTCGATCGCGCCGGAACCGCTGACCTGATGCCGGAAAATCGCGCACCCGGAGGCGAATATCGCGATAAAAACAAGCATAAATTTTGCGATTGCTTTCATTTTACTTCTCCCACACATTAAGATTTATAAAGATACTAAACCGGGCGCTTATGCTTGCCCGGGTGATGAATCAAGTCTTTAACCGAATTATACCATAGTTTTTATGATAAATATACAAAAGTTTAATTTTTTTTATCGCCTTGCCGATAAAAAAAACTTCCCTGTAAGAGAAGTTATTGACGCGGCGCTTTTCTTTTGACCCCGTACGGGGGTTTTTTGCGCGGCGGCATCTTTTTCCGGTTTTCAACATAATCCTTGGTGGCCAAGTCAATTCGGCCCTTGTCATCTATGCCGATAACTTTGACGATGATCTCGTCGCCGAGATGCAGGACGTCCTCGACACGGGCGACCTTCTCGGCGGCCATTTTGGAAATATGGATCAAACCCTCGGTGTTTTGCCACAACTCAACGAAAGCGCCGAATTTTTCAATCCTGACGACTTTGCCGGAGTAAAACTCGCCGACCTCGACCTCGCGGACGATATCCTCGATTATCCGGGCCGCTTTTTCCGCCCACATCTTATCGGGATGCATTATCGTTACCCGGCCGTCATTCTCGATATCGATTTTCACGTCGTTGCATTGATTAATAATATCGGTAATGATCCGGCCGCCGCTGCCGATTACGTCGCGGATTTTCATCGGGTCGATGAAGAAACTGATGACTTTCGGCGCGTACTGGCTGACGTCGGACCGCGGAGCTGGGATAGTTTCCAGCATGTGCTCCAAAACCTTAAGACGGGCCGAGCGCGCCTGGGCCAGCGCTTCGCGCAATATATCTTCGTCGATTCCGGCAATTTTAATGTCCATTTGCAGGGCGGTGATTCCCGTCGCGGAGCCCGCGACTTTGAAGTCCATATCTCCGTAATGGTCTTCCATTCCCTGGATGTCGGTTAAAATCGTGTAATTCTTTCCGTCGGTAATCAATCCCATCGCGATTCCCGCGATTGGCGCCTTGATCGGCACGCCGGCCGCCATTAACGCCAACGTCCCCGCGCAAATCGACGCTTGCGAGGAGGAACCGTTTGATTCGAGAATCTCCGATACGATGCGGATTGTGTAGGGGAACTCATCCTCCGACGGCAATACTTGAAGCAAGGCTTTCTCGCTTAAGGCGCCGTGGCCGATTTCCCGGCGGCTGGGGTAAGAATAACGCCCGGTCTCGCCGACGCTAAACGGCGGGAAATTATAATGGAACATAAACCTTTTGCCTTCCTCAACCCCGAGGCCGTCGATTATTTGATACTCGCCCAGGGCGCCCAATGTCACGGCGCTCAAAGCCTGGGTCTGGCCGCGGGTAAAGAGAGCCGACCCGTGCGGTCGGACCAACACGTCGACCGAGGAGGAAAGCGGTCTGATTTCGTCGAGGCCGCGGCCGTCCGGTCGGATCTTCTCCTCGGTGATCAGCCTTCTTACTTCTTCGGCAACGATCTCTTCCAGTTTCCGCTTGACGAACTTGATTTTCTGTTCCAAGTCCTCGTCGTCTTTATAACGCTCGGTTAACTCCGCGATAACCCGTTCGTTGATTTCATCGATCTTGCCGTAGCGTTCCAGTTTTTCTTTAATGACGACCGCCTGAAGCAAGTCCGCTTTCGCGAGTTCCTCGACCTCGCGCGCGAGATCCTCGGGAATCGTCTTTAATTCGACCTCTACTTTTTCCTTCCCAACTTCCTTCCGGATTTCGTTTTGGAAAGCGACGAGGCGTTTGATTTCCTCATGGGCGAAAAGCATCGCCCGCAACATGTCTTCTTCGGGAACTTGCTTGGCGCTCGCCTCGACCATATTGATCGCGTCCATCGTCCCCGCCACGAACAGATTAATATCTGAACGCTCGAGTTGTTCGACGGTCGGATTAATGACGAGCTCGCCGTCGACGCGGCCGACGCAAACGCCGGCGATGGGGCCGTTAAAGGGAATGTCGGAAATCGTGAGCGCCAGGGACGAACCGAGCATCGCAGCGACTTCCGCGATATTGTCGGGATTCGCGCTCAAAACGGTATTTATGACCTGGACATCGTTCCTGAAACCCTCGGCGAAAAGCGGTCTGATCGGACGGTCGATCAGGCGCGCCGAGAGCGTTTCGTGCTCGCTCGGGCGTCCCTCGCGGCGGAGAAAACCACCGGGGATCTTCCCGCCGGCATAAAGCTTTTCCTGGTATATAACGGTTAAAGGAAAGAAATCAAGATCGAGCGGCGCCTTCGACATCACGGCGACCGACAGAACGGCGGTGTCCTCGAAACGGACGAGCGCGGCGCCGTTTGCCTGTTTGGCCAACTCGCCTACCTCCACGATAAACTTCCGATCCCCTTGAACATATTCGAATACTCTTTTTTCGTTCATATTTTTACTCCTTATTCTTTTTCAAAAAGAGGGTATTATAATACCCTTTACTTTCTCAAATTTAATGCCTGGATTAAATTGCGATAGCGGTTGATATCTTTCTTTTTTAAGTAGTTCAGTAAGTTGCGGCGATGACCGACTTTCTTAAGCAATCCCCGTCCGGAATGATAATCATGAGAGTGCGTTTTCAAATGCTCGTTAAGCCGGTTAATCTCGTGCGTGAGAATGGCGATCTGTACCTCGACCGAACCGGAATCGTTTTGATTCCTGCCGAACTGCTCGATAATTTTCGCTTTTTCTTCTTTACTGAGACAAGACATAAAAAAACCTCCTTATTTTTTATTTACGCCCAAAACCAAGAATAACAGCGGAGTTATGTTAATCATAGTCAAGGGTCATGAATTATTATACCATATATGGTTGGTATTGTAAAATGTTTTATTTAATATTTTTTAAGACGGAAAGCAAGAACTCGTTACAAGCGCGGCTCGCCCGCTCCAAATTGGAAACAAAGACCTCGGCCTGGCGTTTGGCGCCGATAAGGTCGCTTACGGAGCGGATAACGAGAAAATCTTTATTAAAGAAATGAGCGCATTGGGCGAGGGCGGCGCTTTCCATATCGAAAGCAAGTACGTTATCCTCGGGGAAATGTTTCCCCACAAGCTCCGCGGCGGCTTCCCCATCGCAAAAGAACGAGTCGCCGCTTAAAATTGTTCCCGCCCGGTATGGCGGCGCGGATATTTCCCGGATTTTATCGGCCGCGCAAGCAAAAAGCGGCGGATAACCGGGGATTTGGCCGTAACGGTAGCGGCCGCCGAAACTCGCGTCGACGTCAGCGTAACCGACGGCGCCCGGGACAATCACATCGCCGATATCGACGCGGCCCACGAGGCCGCCGCAGGAGCCGACGTTAACCGTCAATTCCAAATCCGGATAATTCGCAAGCATCGTCGCGTAAACGACGCCGGAAGCGACTTTCCCGACGCCGCCGCGGACAACGACGATGTCGTTTCCGGCGTAGGCGCCGGTGTAAAAAATATGTTTCCCGGTTTTATTTTCTTTTAAATTCGTCAAATTATTCAATAAAAATTCAATTTCTTCGCTCATCGCGCCGATAATGCCGATTTTCATAATTCCTCCCTAATTTTTTGCGCCGCCTCGATATCGCGGCGAATTTGCTTGATCAAGTCTTTCTCGTCCGAAAAACGCTTTTCCTCGCGTAAGTAACGCGCGAACTCGACGGTAATTTCCTCGCCGTAAAGAGATTCGGAAAAGCCGACGATATGGACCTCAAGCCGCGGCTTTTCGTCAAGCGCAAATGTCGGCATAACGCCGTAGTCCGCGACGCCAAAACGCCGCGCGCCGCGCGCCGTTACGAAAACGGCGTAAACTCCTTTTTTAACCGCGTGGTAGTCTTCGCTCACGACGACATTCGCCGTCGGTACGCCGTATAGGCGACCGCGACCCCGCCCGAAAGCGACTTTACCCCGGATCTCGTAATAACGGCCGAACATCGCGCGAACAGCAGTCATGTCACCGGTCGTAAGCATCCGGCGGATAAAGGCCGAGCCGATTTTTTCGCCTTGATACGTCACGGCGGGAACCACGATCACGGGGTATTTATTCTTTAAGCGATCGCCATCGCCTTGGCCGCCGCGACCGTAGCGATAATCAAAACCGACGACGATTTGTTTTATGTCGAAACTCGCCAGAACGGCGTTTTCGAACTCCTCGGGCTCGAGTTCGGCGAGTTCTTTGGAAAAAGGCGCGACGATCAGGTAATCGATCCCCCAAGAAGCGAGCAGTTCCCGCTTCAGCGGGAGGGGGGTCAAATACCCCGCGGGCGGTCGCTTTTTTAGCACGTAATCGGGATGGGGATCAAAAGTTATGACCGCGCTTTTCGCGCCCGTCTCCTTAGCCGCGGCCACCGCCCGCCCGATCAGCTCACGGTGCGCCAAGTGCAAGCCGTCGAAATGACCCAAAGCGACCGCGAGAGGCGGGAGCGCGTATTTCTTATTAAATTCAAATCTAATCAGTTCCATACTCTCTCCGGGTAATATCTTCCGTTTTTTAATTTATACACGGCGACTAACTCCCCGCCGGAAGCAATCGCAATCGCCGCGGCGGCGCTTCCCGTCTCCTCGATCGCTAGCGGCCGCCCGGCGCGCGCCTTGAGAACGACCTCTTCCGCCGGTCGGACGACGCGGTCTTCGGGAAAAGCGGAAAGCATTTTAAGAAGCGAAAAATTCCCCGCGGATACCTCCTCCAAACCGCTGGCCTCGCGAACGGAAAAGCTACCGACCGAAAGCCGTCTCAGCGCCGAAAGGTGGGCGGGAAAGCCGAGTTTTTCCCCGATCTCGGCCGAAAGCGTCCGAATATAAGTCCCTTTCGATACGCGGGTATAAAAAGAAAAACGCGCCCGGCCGTTTTCATAAACGACCGGCGAGATTCGCTTTAGGTCGTAAACGGCGATTGCCCGCGGCCGCCTCTCGATTTCGATTCCCTTGCGCGCGAGCTCGTATAACTTTTTTCCCGCGCTTTTAATCGCCGAAAACATCGGCGGCGCCTGCTCGCGCTCGCCCAAAAGCGAGATGAGCGCTTCGTCCGCGGCGATCTCGCCTTCGACTTCCTTGACGGCGGTGATATTCCCCTCGGCGTCAAGAGTGTCGGTTGAAACGCCGATCGTGACCTCGCCCTCGTATTCTTTATCCAAATCGGAAAGATACGGGAAAAGTTTGGTCGCGGAGCCGACCAAAATTACGAGAAGACCCGTCGCGGCGGGGTCGAGCGTGCCGGCGTGGCCGATTCTTTTAATATCTAGGATTTTCCGAAGCCGGGCGACAACCGCGTGCGATGTCAACCCGGCCGGCTTGTCAATCAATAGTATTCCGTTCATCGCGTTTCACCTTTCAAATTATATCACAAAAACTTCCGAAACTAAATAGAAATGAGAAAAAGGCGCGCCGCGCGCGCCTTTTATTTATAGATCTCTTCGATATAGTCGTTAAACATCCGCGCGAGATAGTCCAAAGCGTCCGGCGGCGAGGCGAGGCAGCCGTAAACTGTTAGTTTGACGGTCGCGCGGACGCTTTCGAAAACAAATTCCACCTCGATTTCCTTAATTTCGCGGAAAGCGGAATCAACCGCGATCCTCCCCTCGGGAGTAATAACGACGCCCGCGCTATCTTCTTTTAACCGGCAGACGACTTCTCCGGAAAAGGGAGCTCCCGTCTTATCAAGCAACCGGGTTTCAAAGACATGTTCGGCGCCCGGGGCGAGCGCGGCGACGGGGTTAAGGATTTCGATCGAACGCGCGAGGTTTTTCCCCTTGTCGATAACGACGCGGTTAATCGGGACCGTCGAGCCGGAAGATAGGGCGTAGGAGTTTACGGTCAAAACATCGCCCTTAATGTCGATCGTCGTGAAGACGGGATTATCCTCGTCATAGAGAAAATCGATCCACGGACGGCGGTCAAGGTTGCTCGCGTTATAGAACTTCGACCCGGCCGAGCCGCCGACGACATAAACGACGCCGTAGGGGACGCTCACGCGCTCGCCGGCGAACAACGAGGCGCTGTTATAGATATGATCGTGACCGGAAAGGACTAGGTCGATCCCCGCCTCGTCGAATACCGCCGGCCAAAAATCGCGGATATGCGGTTCGTCGTAATTGGCGGCGTAAGCGCTCCGGTGCATCAAGACGAGTTTGAATTTTTTCTCCGAACTCGCCATCACCGTCTTAAGCCATTCAGCCTGGGCCGAAAACGCGGCGGGCGTTTCGGTGTCGATAACGGCGACCGCGGCCGCGCCCAATTCCGCGTAATAGCAAACGCCCAAAACGTCGACGGCGTTGCCGGGACCGGGGAAGGTATAAGCGAACGGGTCGCCGTAATTGCGGATAACGTCATGGTTTCCGCTGGCCGCAATCGTAACCATTGAGCTGACATAGGGCGAGAGCACCTGGGCGAAAGCCTGCCATTGCGAGTAGATATTGGCGTCGTCAACGATATCCCCGGCGATCAATAACGCCGCGATCGCGGGATTTTCAAACTTCGCCGCCTCGATCAAATTTTTCGTTATCTCGTAACCGCTCGCGGTGGAGTTTTGCGGGTCGCCCAGGAAGAGAAGGCTGATATCCCCGGCGGGAGGCGTCTTAAAGGATAGAATCGGGCTTAGCGCCGCATCGTCGCCCGCTAAATCGCCGACCCGGTATTCGTATTCGGTCCCGGGCTCAAGTTCCGAGAGCTCGGCGCGATGAGCCAAATACTCGCGCATATCCGCGCCGCTGACGACGTGAATTTCTTTTGTGTGGCCATCGCTTATCGCGCGCCAGGTCTCCTCGCCTTTTTTCCGGTAAAGGACGCCCGTCGCCGTTGTGTCAAGATCGGTCTGCCACGAGATAACTGCTCCCCGGGAGGCGTCAAGCGCCGGGGTGACGACGACGTTAAATGGTTTCGCGTCGCCAAGGCTTTTAACCATCGTGATTTTTATTTTTTCGCTGTAATAAGCGCCTTTGACCGCGCGAACGGTAAAGGATGCGCCGGCGGGAAGCGTAGCGAAATCGTCAAAGACGGCGACGCCGTCGGCTCCCGTTCGTCCCGATAGGGTGATATCCGCCCCTTCCACGAGAAATCCCGCGCCCTCGACCGGGTTCATGTCCTGGTCGGTAACTTTTAAAGCGAGCGGCCGCCCGACGGTCGAGGTGACGTAAGTCAGGATATAACGGTAATTAATTTTAACCTCGTAAGGGGGAAGCAGGCAAACTCTCGGCGTCTCGTACCCGCTCTCCTTAACGCGGACATCCTTAAACCCAATCGCCGTGTCGGTGTTGCCGCGGAATCCCTCGCGCGTCCGGAACGTGATTATAATCAGTTTTTTGTGCGCCGGCTGCGTAAGTTTATTCATGCCGAGAGCGAGCAAGTCAAGCTCGCCCGCGGCGTTGGCCGCCGTCAAGTCGACGATCCCGAGCGTGATCGCCGGGTCGCCCTTGGCGACGTTTATGATTTCAAGAGATTTATGATTAAAGTAAAGCGTCGCCTCGAAGCGCTCAAAATTCTCGTAAGCGCTCGCCGTAATCGCGTAAGCGAAAATATCGCCTGCGTAAATCATCTCGTTTGCAGGCAAAATAGCGCCGACGCCGACGTAATCCCCGGCTACAAAAAACTGCCAATTTTTAATAGTGACGTTGCCGTAATGGTCCTCGACCCGGACCTTCACGACCTGCGGGCCGGGGCGAAGCGCATCAAGGGCCGAGGGCGTGTAATTGACGGAAGTCGTCCCGTCGGGATTGTCGGTAAGAATCAAGTTCGTTACCGGCGACTCGTTGATCCACATTTTCACCGAGGATTTATTAACGCCCGTGACGATTCCGTCCTCGTCGGGTTCGTCCCAAACCTTCACGCTGATCGTCGGCTGGGAGCTTTCGACAGTCGCGCCGTCGGCGGGGGAGAATTCCGCCGCCCGCGGCTCGAGTTTGTCGTCGTTTCGGAAGCCGTAGACGGCGCGGATATTATCGAAATAGAGGGTTCCCGCCGTTTTCACGCTGCCGCCGACCGACATGACCCGGATCGGGTAACGGATTTTAAGCGGCGTCGGCAAGCCGGCCGGGATCTCGGCCTCGATATATTTCCAGCCGTCCCAGGTGACGATGTCGGGCATGAACGATATATACTGAACGTTATTGTCTCCGTCATAAATCATAATCCGGATATTTGCGCCGCCGCCGTCGCCGTAAACCCACATTCCTATGTGGGTTGGATAACCGTCAAGCGCGTAGTAAGTCGAACTGAAATGGGCGGTCACGCTCGTCGTTCCGACCGCTTTTGTGAAATCGTAATCGACGCGCAAACTCTTTTCCCCGAACTTGACGAAACGCTCGTCGGTATTGACGGTAACGTCGCCCTTTCCGCCGTTGCCGGGATTCTCGATAGTTTGTAACCAGTTGCTTCCGATAACGGCGTCCTCAAAGGTTGAGATCATTACCGGTTGTTTTCCGATCTCGACGGGAATCTCCAAACGGAAGTTTTTATAAGATATATAAATAAACCCGGCGGCGCTTCCCGTCGTCCCGGTAAAGACGCCGTTCTCGATCGTTCCCAAAACCGGGGAGGAAAGCTCCCATGTAAAGGACGAGTTGGAAGCGTTGATCGGCATCCCGTCCTTAAAGGCGGAAAGCTTGATCTCGACCCGCTCGCCGGGGGAGACGGAAATATAGTTCTTATCGCAGATGATGTTGGTAACCTCGTCAACCACAGTGACTTGCGTCGCGCGGCTTAAATTCCCCGAGCGGACGATAATCTCGCCCGCGCCGGCGCCTTTCTTCGCCGTGAAGACGCCGTCTCCGTCGATGACCCCGATATCGCCTTTAACCTCGTAGGATAGGCCGGAAGGCGTCGGGACGGGGAAATAATTGACGTCGGTCGCTTTCGTCACGACCCGGACCGCCGCCCCCTCAAGAATCACCAAGTTATTGGGGTAGTTATGCAACAGCGCCGGAACTTTATTTTCGTCCGGTTTTTTCTCCGTAAAGAAAAGCAACGCGTTGGAATTTGATCGTTCAAAACCGTCGGACGGCGAGTTTAAGATTTCCGCCGACTCGTTTCCGGGAAGCCGGACCGTTAAAGTCGAGGAGCCGCCGCCGTCAAGATTTACGACCGTCTGACAGCCTTTGTTATAAACTAGATGCTCGGCGATCTGCTTGTAAGTAAGGCCGTTGCTCCAGCCGGGTTGGCGGCCGTCAACCTGAAACAAGACGACCGTCCCGTCTTCCTTGATGCCGATGGCGCTGCGGGGATGAACGTCGGTATTGCTCTCGGTAACGGGAGTCAACGCTCCCCCCTCCGCCAGCACCTCGTTATAGCCGATGGCCTGGACGACCTCGCTCCAACCGAGCGAGGGATTCTCATCGATTAGGGAAATCGCGACCGTCTTTCCGGGAGTAAGGCCGCTAAGATCGCTTGCCCGCGCGCCCGCCGCGGCGATAACGATTTGTCCCTCGCCGATCGGCGTGTTTTGCGCGCCGACGCTTTCGACGACGGCCGTTATGACCTCGCCGAGACGAAAATCGCCGCTCACGATATTCAGGCGCGCCTCCGTTCCCGGGTGAATCGATTTCGTCGTCGCCCCGAAATCGCTCGTGTAAAGGTAGACCGAAGTTTCATTATATTTGCGGTCATTGTTTAAGTAGTTAACGGCAATGTCCTTCGAGCCGTCGTTTAGTTTTATGGAAATCTTCGGCCGCCCGTAAACGACGGACCCGTCCGCTTTAAAACCGATCGCCGGCCGGGAGTTAAAACCGGTTCCCGACGTAACGAAACGCCCGTTAACAATCATGATGGCGGAAGGAATACCGTTGCTCGTGTCATAGAAATCGCCGTTGATCGCCGCGACGACTTTCTTGCCGGTATTAGCTTCTTCCATGGCGAGCATGGACGTCAATTTCTCGCCGCCGTAAACGTAAGTCCCGTAAGTCGCCGCGGGGGTAAGCGCTCCCTTGGCGATTTCCACCGTATGAGCTTTTTGCTCGCCGTGATTATTTGTACCCATCACGTATTCGAGCTCGACGCCGGTATCGATATCGCGTATTTCCGAGTAACCGATCTCGCCGAGACCGACGTTCGACGCGGCTTTAAGCGACCGCGGCGGAAGAAAACAAACCGCCAGCCAAAGAACGCAAAAAAACTGAAAAACCGCCAAAATGCGTTTAGCTTTCATAAATCGCCCTCTTTTCTGTTTATTTCTCTCTCTTTATAGATATCATATCAAAAATATTTGTCATTTTCAACCACCTAATTATGATTTTTACGGACCGTCTTGAAAATGGACTATTCCCTTTACCGGAATTATTTTTGCGAATATATTATAAAAGGGGGTGAAAATTGTTTAATGCTTTGCAATTGTCCAATGCGCCGCATGTGTGAAAGCAAACGCGAGGGTCATGTTCACGAGTTTCTCGGTTCCGCGCGTCTCGCCGGCGCGTCCGCGCATAATCACCGTTTCGCCGGAATATCGGGCCCCGCGATTCCGGGAGAGGGAAGCCACGTCCATAAAATCATGACCCGCACCGACGACGCCTTCGGTCATCATCACTTTATCCGCCTCTTTTCCGGACCGGCGCTTAACGTTGGCGGCGGGAGGCATGTCCATTTCGCGAACGGCCGGACCTCGCTTGATTTCGCACACCAACACCGATTCATCTTCGCGACCTTAATCGAAGAGCCGATCAATCAATAATAAATACGCGGTTTTGAGGTCCTTTCAAAACCGCTTCTTTTTGCTTGTTGAAAAATTGGTTTTCTCGTTTACTTTTGCGCGGAAATTTAATATAATACTTCCGAGGTAAAAAAATGATTAGAAAAGCTAAATTGAGGGATTTGGAAACGATTATCGATTACAATCAAGCCTTGGCGCGGGAAACGGAAGGGGTTGGTCTCGACCGGGAAACTTTGTTCAAAGGGGTGTTATCGCTCCTTTCGGACGAGGCGAAAGGATGCTATTTCCTTTATGAAGAGGGCGGGAAAGTCGTCGGCCAACTGCTCGTAACATACGAATGGAGCGATTGGCGCAACGCCAACTTCTGGTGGATCCAAAGCGTCTACGTTCATCCCGATTACCGCCGACGCGGCATCTTCCGAAAACTTTTTGAGTTTTTAAAGGCGGAAGCGGAAAAAGAAGACACGGTCTGCGGCCTGCGCTTATACGTCGAAGAGCGGAATCTCCCCGCCCAGGCAACTTACCGAAAACTTGCCATGAATCCATCCAAGTATTTAATGTACGAATGGGAAAAAACCTAAACAAAAAAACGGTCCCGCTGTCACGCGACGACCGTCTTTTTTATTATCCGCTTCATAAATTCCGCGAAACGAACGCGAGTATTACTTCCCCGGCCTGCCGGGCTTCTTCTTCCAATTTTTCGGCCGCCCGCAGGTACTCTCCCGCGAGGCGCGAATCGGGAAAATCCTTCATATTTATCTTTACGTTCATTACCGCGCCGGAACAACCCGCGCCGATTAATTTCACGCCGACCCCGAGATCGGAAATCGCGTTTTTATGGGCGTGGGGATAGATTTTTTGCGTCTCGCGCAAGGCGGAAAGAGCGACCTTGGCGGTCTTAAACGGCGCATCGGCGGCTTTAAGCGTCGCCGCGGCGACGCTTTCTTCCCGCGCCGCTTTTTCCGCCGCGCTTTCACTCGGCAGCCTGTAGGCGGCGAGCACTTCCGCGTAAACGGCCGCGTCCTCGTCAACGAGCGCGAGCGCCTCTTCTTTTAAAGCATCTAACCTCCCGGCCGCCGCGAGGAATTCCGTCCTGTCATCGTCGGCCAACGTCTTAAACTTTTTTTTGGCCGCGGTAATGTTAACAACCATAAGGACAAGCGAGATTCCCAGCGCGACCGCGAGGGCGGACGCGCTCCCGCCGCCGGGCGTGGGCGATGAGCTTTCTAATTTCTCGATAAAACTTTTTATATCAAGATCGACTAATTTCATCCAAGCCTCCCGTTATTTACGACTTTTTTCCCTTTTAAATAAACATCGCGAACGCGATTTTCCCCGAACCGGTAGAAGAAATAATCGAGATTCGGGCAATCGAATATAATAAAATCGGCGTCTTTCCCGACTTCAATCGAGCCCTTGAAACCGGCGATATCCAAGCCGCTCGCCGGATTGAGCGTCGCCGCGGTTAAAGCCTCGGCCGGGGTCATCCCGGCGCCGAGGACCGCCATCTGCATCGCCAAGGGAAGATTATAAGAGGGGCTGCTCCCGGGGTTATAATCGGTCGCGATCGCGACCGCTGCGCCGCGGTCAATCATCTCCCGCGCGCGGGCGAAAGGCTTTCTCAGGAAAAACGAGGTTAACGGCAGGACGAGGGCCACGACCCCGGCCGCGGCGAGCGCGGCGAAATCTTCGTCCGACGCCGCGAGCAGGTGATCCGCGAACCGGCATTTCATCTCCGAAGCAAGCCGCGCGCCGCCAGAGTTCGTCATTTCGTCGGCGTGAATGCGGAGTTTGAATCCCAAATCACGCGCGAAAGCTAGAATTTCCCTACTCTCCTCGTAAGTAAAAACCCCCTCCTCGCAAAAAACATCGCAAAATTCGGCCAATTCTTCCGCCTTTACCGCTTCGAGCGTCGCTTTTATCAAACCGATATAGCCGGCGCGGTCATTTTTATACTCGGCCGGCAGGGCGTGAGCGCCGAGATATGTCGCGACAAGGCGTTGCGGGCCTTCGTCTTTTAGCCGCTTGATAACGCGAAGGGTTTTTAGCTCGTTTTCTTTATCAAGCCCGTAGCCGCTTTTCGCCTCCGCAACCCCGACGCCGAGCAAAAGCATCTTGTTTAAGGTCTCCCGCGCCAAGCGATAAAGCTCTTCCTCGCTCGCCGCCCGCGTCTTGGCGACGGTCGCGTGAATACCGCCGCCGGACGCGAGAATATCAAGATAACTCTCGCCCCGGAGTTTTCTTTGCATCTCGTCCTCGCGGCTCCCGGCAAAGACGAGATGCGTGTGGGCGTCGATAAACGCGGGGGTGACTAACCCGCCGCCGGCGTCGATCTTCTCGTAGGGGTATTTTTGATACCCGGCGCCTTCGCCGACGGCGATAAACTTCCCGCCCGCGGCGACCAAGTACGCGTTTTTCAAAACTTTTATATCAGCCATCGCCCGCCCCGACTTCGGCGCGGGGCCGAGAGGCGTGGCGAGCGTTTTTATATTGTATACGACAAATTTGTCCATCATTTCTCCAGAAGGTGCGTTTCAAGGATTTTTCCCGCGGGCAAACTTTCCAACCCGAGGTAATAAGCGAGGCTATCAAGCGCCGCCTCCAGAGGCAACATGCCGACGATCTCGCTTCCGAGAACGGCGACGCCGTAACGCTTGGCCTCGGTCTTAACCGCTTCAAACACCCTGTAAACGGCCGTTTTCCGGTAATCGGTAAGATTCATCGTCACCTGGACGATATCGCGGCCTTCGATTTTCGCTGCGCCGGCTTTCACATACCTGAACCCGCCGCCGGAGTGCCTCACGGCCTTTGCGATCGCTTTCGCGATCCCAATATCCGCGGTCGAAAGATTAATATTATACGCGATTAAAGGCGCCCGGGCGCCGACGGCGACGGCTCCGGCCGTCGGGTGAATTTCCGCCGGCCCGAAATCGGGACGCCATTCCGGCTTTTTGATTTTTTCCCGCATCCCCTCAAACTCGCCCCGACGGATATCGGCAAGATTCTGCCGCGAAGGGTCCGCGGCCGCTTCCTCGTATAAAAAGACGGGGATTTGGAAGCCCGACGCAATTTTTTCGCCCAATTCCCTGGCAAATGCGGCGCATTCCGCCATCTTGATATTCTTAATCGGGACGAAGGGGATAACGTCGACCGCCCCCATCCGCGGGTGCTCGCCTTTATGGCGATTCAAATCTATGAGTTCCGCGGCCTTGCCGACAAACGAAAGCAAAGGCCCGATCATTTCTTCGGGATTCCCCAATAGCGTAACCACCGTCCGGTTATAACTTGCGTCCGGTTCGTAGCCGACAAGCTTAAACCCCTCTTTGTCCTTAAGGGGCGCGACGACGGCCTCGATTACCGCGCGGTCGCGACCTTCGGAAAAATTGGGCACGCATTGAACTATTTTCATCGTTTTCTCCTTTCTATTTTCCTCCGGGAACATATTTTTCTTTAACGAGTTTTTTAATGAGATCGTCGTCGGCTAAAAAGGGAAGCGTGATCCGGCCGCGCCCGGCGCGGTTGTACTCGCCCGCGACCTCAATCGCCGCCCTGTTCCGGGCCCAGGACCGACGCGCGACGCCCGCCATCACGTCCCAGGCGATCGCGCATTTGATGATTTCGTCCGTCCGCGGCGAGCCGTCAAGCAACAGTCCGAACCCGCCGTTAATCGCTTTGCCGATACCGACGCCGCCGCCGTTATGAAGCGCCGCGAGCGTCATGCCGCGGGCGGCGTTTCCGGCGAAAACATGGGTCGCCGTGTCGGCCATAATATTTGACCCGTCCTTGATATTGGCGGTTTCCCGAAAAGGGGAATCCGTCCCGCCGGCATCGTGATGGTCGCGGCCGATCATGACCGGCCCGATGACCCCTTCGCGGACGAGTTCGTTAAAGCGGAGGGCGATTTTTGCCCGTCCTTCGGCGTCCTGGTAAAGAATGCGCGCCTTGGTCCCGACGACGAGATTATTCTCCTTCGCCCGGAGAAGCCAATGATAGTTATCGTAATCCTGGTAGCGGCGACCGGGGTCGATGCATTCGAGAGCGGCCTTGTCGGTGGCCTCGAGATCTTTGTCCTTGCCGGAAAGACAGACCCAACGGAACGGCCCGTAACCGTAGTCGAAAAGGAGCGGGCCCATAATGTCCTCGACGTAGCTCGGCCAGATAAACCCGCCGAGCGGGTTCTCGCCATCCCGGCAAATCTCTTTAACGCCGGCGTCAAACACCGCTTTCATAAAACTGTTCCCGTAATCAAAGAAATAAGCGCCGGCTTCGGTTAGTCTTTTTATCGCCCGAAAATGCCTTCTCAGGCTTTCGTCAACGAGACGGCGAAAACGGGGCTTGTCGGTATTCAAAAGCGCGGTCCGGGTTTCAAAGTCGATCCCCGCCGGGCAGTAACCGCCTTCGTAGGCGTTATGGCACGATGTCTGGTCGCTTAAAAGATCGATTTTTATTTCTTTCTCGACCGCGTATTCCAAAAGGTCGACGACGTTTCCGTAAAAGGCGATCGCCAGCGCTTCCTTTTTCTCTTTTGCCTTAAAGGCAAGGGAGAAAGCCTCCCCCGGCGTCCGCGCGACGATATCGATCCATCCCTGGTTGAGGCGCGTCGCGATCCGCGAATAATCGACTTCCGCGATCACGGCGACGCCGCCGGCAATCACGCAGGCTTTTCCCTGGGCGCCGCTCATCCCGCCGAGACCGCTTGAGACGAAGAGAGATCCCGAGAGGTTTCCGGACGGGGTGATTCCCAAGACTTTCCGGCCCGCGTTTAACAAGGTCGAGTACGTCCCGTGAACGATTCCCTGGGGTCCGATATACATCCACCCCCCGGCCGTCATCTGGCCGTAGGACGCGACCCCGAGCGCGGCGGCCCGGTTCCAGTTTTCAAGGTCGTCGTATAGCCCGATCATGAGCCCGTTCGTAATGATGACCCTGGGCGCCTGAGGCGCGGACGGGAATACGCCCATCGGGTGACCGGAAGCGACGGCGAGGGTCTCGTCTTCCGCCAACTCCTCCAGATAGCGTTTGATTAAATGATACTGCATCCAGTTTTGCATAACGCTACCCGTCTCGCCGTAGGTGACGAGTTCGTACGGGTAAAGGGCGACGTCGGGGTCAAGGTTGTTGTCGATCATAACCTGCAGCGCCTTGCCGGCAAGCGTCCGGCCGCGGTATTCATCCACCGGCTTGCCGTAAATCCGCTCCCGGGGCGCGAAACGGTAGCCGTAAATCCGCCCCCGCGTTAAGAGTTCCTCCAAAAATTCGGGCGCGAGGCGCTCGTGCCATTCCGGCGGGATATACCGGAGAGCGTTTTTCAGCGCCAGCGCGGTCTCGGCCTCCGTTAACGAAAGCTCGCGTTTCGGCGCCCGTCTGATTGCCGGGTCAAATTCGGGATAATCCGGCAATTCGGGAAATATATCCGTAAGCTTTACCTTCATGGCTTCTTTTATCTTTTTGTTAACCATCTAATCACTCCAATGCCCCGATTTTATCCTCGACTGCGCGGACGAGTTCGCCATCTTTGATTAGCGCGGCGATTTTTTCGATATAAGGATGCATGATTTCGTCGTTTTCGATAAAGGGAATCGCTTGTCTTAACAGGCGGTACGCCGGAGCCGTGCCCGCCCCCATCGCTCGCGTCCCGCGCAAATCCAAAGCCTGCAGGGCGGCGAAAATCTCCATCGCGACGACATAAAGAGAATTTTCAACTATCTCCTTCGCGCCCCGCGCGGCGATCGCCCCCATCGAGACATGATCTTCCTGCCCGGCCGAGCTCGGGATCGAATCGACCGAGGCGGGATGGGCGAGGACTTTGTTTTCGCTCACCAGGGAGGCGGCGCTATACTGGACAATCATAAACCCGGAATTAAGTCCCGGCCTCGCCACGAGAAACGCGGGCAGGCCTTCGTTAAGATAAGGATTCACGAGCCGCTCCAGCCTTCTTTCCGAAATATTAGCCAGTTCGGCCGCCGCGATTTTCAAAAAATCAAAAGCGAGCGCGAGCGGCTGCCCGTGAAAATTCCCGCCGGAGATGACTTTGTCCGCGGCGAAAACAAGCGGGTTATCGGTCGCGGAATTAAATTCGGTCTCCGCGACTCTCCTGACGTAAGCGAATGCGTCGCGGCTCGCTCCGTGAACCTGGGCCACGCAACGGAGCGAATAACCGTCCTGAACGCGGGCATCGCCCGCGCGACAGAGATATTCGCTTCCTTCCGTAAGTTTTAAAATATTCCGGGCGGTCGCCGCCTGGCCGGGGTGAGGACGGACTGAATGGATTTTCGGGGTAAAAGCGTCCCTGATTCCGAGAAGCGCTTCCAGGCTTAAAGCGGCGGCGATATCCGCCGCCTTCGAAAGGCCGATGGCGTCGTATAAAGCGAGCGAGCCGACCGCAGTCATGATTTGCGTGCCGTTGATTAACGAAAGCCCCTCTTTGGGCGCGAGCGACGCAAGCGGCTCGAGGCCGGCCAAGGAAAGCGCTTCTTGCGTTTTCATGCGTTCTTTCTTATAGAAAGCCTCGCCTTCCCCGAGCAAGGCGAGGGCGAGATGAGCCAACGGCGCGAGATCCCCGCTCGCCCCGAGCGATCCTTTTGCCGGGACAACCGGGACAATATCGTTATTGAGATATTTGAGCAATTGGTCGATGACGACAAGGCGAACGCCCGAGTAACCTTTAGCGAGGGCGTTGGCCCGAAGCAACATCGCGCCCCGCGCCGCCTCGACGGGCAGGGGCTCGCCAATCGCGCAGGCGTGCGATTTTAAAAGGTTCGCCTGCAGCGTTTCCAACTCGTCGTTGCCCACGGCGACGTTGCTTAGTTTTCCGAAGCCGGTGTTAATGCCATAGACGGTTTTCCCGGCGGCGATGATTCTCTCTATTTTTCGCCGCGCTTCTTCCGCTTTGTTAGCGGCCGTAGCGGCTAACGACACTTTCGCCCGCCCGCGGGCGACGGCGATAAAATCCTCTAAAGTAAGATTATTACCGGTTAATATTATTTCCATATAAACGAGCCTTTCTTCTTCTTCAAAAAAATTATACCATTAAACGCGAAATATCTCAACAAGCATGATTGATATTTTCCGCGGTAAAAACGAGCAAAAAGATTCTTCGCGACGAACGATTGATTATTCTTTCGTAATAAAAAAACGGCGGATTTATGATATAATAGTAATAAAAGGAGGACGAAATGGTAACTGAAGAAATTAAAAAGATTATTAAACAAATGCAGAAAAACGAGATAACCGAGTATTATATTTATACGCGGATCGCGAGGCGGCTGAAAAACGAGCGGGACCGGGAAATCCTGAAAAAAATCGCGACGCAGGAGAAGGCGCATGCGGAAATATGGGGAAAATACACCGGCGTTAAAGTCAAACCGAGCAAAATCAAAATATTTTTTTACCGGCTGCTTAGCGCGCTTCTCGGTTATACTTTTACCTTGAAAATCCTCGAGCGCGGCGAGGATAAGGCCCAGAAGAATTATTCCGTCCTAATCGGGGAAATCCCGGAAGCGGAAAAAATCATTAAAGAGGAAAGCGAACACGAGCATGAATTGATCAGCATGCTGAACGAGGAAAGGCTTAACTATGTCGGCTCGATCGTCCTCGGTCTCAATGACGCGCTCGTGGAACTCTCGGGAGCATTGGCCGGGCTCTCGTTCGCTCTTTCCGACAGCCGTATTATCAGCTTGACGGGGCTGATTACCGGCATCGCCGCGAGCCTCTCGATGGCGGCGAGCGAGTACTTAAGCGCTAAGGCCGAAGGCCGGGAAAACCCGCTTAAATCCGCGCTTTATACCGGCGTCGCCTACATTATCACGGTCGGCATATTAATCCTTCCCTTCATTCTCTTCGCGGACAACCGGCGTCTCGCGCTGGGCGTGATGCTTTTCTCCGTGATTTTCATTATTTTTGTTTTTAACTTTTATATTTCGGTCGCGAAAGATTTGTCGTTTAAAAAGCGTTTTTTCCAAATGAGCGCAATCAGCTTGGGCGTCGCCTTGATTTCCTTCGCAATCGGACTCTTGGTTAAAGGCGCGTTCGGGATCGATGTATAAAAAACCAACCGAGAAGGTTGGTTTTTCATTTCTCTTGACCGGTAAAAAGGAGTTCTTTCTTTAAAACGCCTTTCCCGACGCTGAGGATATTTCCCGCGAGCAAATATTTCTTTAAGTTGCGCTGCAGCGTCGTGTCCTCCGGCAAATCCCGAAAGTCTTCGTATTTTCTTTTAAATATCCACTCGATATAGCCGGAGGAACTACAGTCCTCGCCGGTAAAATCAAACAAGGATTGAAAAGCCAGAATATTTGAGCCTTCCGGAAGCATCTTCTTTAAGGCGGGGCTTAAGAGCCAGCTGCGGCACCGGTATTCGACGTCGCCGTATTCGGGAAAGTAGTCACGAAAAAAGGCGCGCGATCTCGCGAGCGAGTCTTTAATCCTTTCCATGGTAAAGACGGTGTCCGAAGGGATATGGATCGAGATGAACTTATCGTTTTGATCGCGTTTCATCTCGTATTCCAGTTCCCCGACCCTGAAAATCGTCATCGCGATTTGCAAGTGCGTCCACCAATCGCGATCAAACGCCCATCTCCCGTAGCCGGCGTAATGTTCGCGGAGAAACCTGTTATAACAGCCGATCGTGGCGTTGAAGATTTCATCCGGTATGCCCGCTTTTTGATAGTTGTCGTAAGTAAAAGACAAGGCGTATAGCATTAAGGAAAGAATTTTCATATTGTCCGGGTCGGGAGCGAGTTTTTCCTTGAGTCCGCGCCAGGCGGGGATGGCGGTTTTAATATCAAGGAACGCGCCCATATCGTCCGGGTATTCTTCCGGGCGAAGACCGGCGAACGCCGACTTTATTTTTTTAACCGCGTCTTTCGGAAAATCGATTCTTTCGATAATTCTATCCAAAGCCTTTTTTTTGTTTTGACGCGTATCATTCATCTCACATCACCATTATGATATTTTGATAAACCCCTTGGCCGCGCGCGAGGTTACAGTTCGACGGGGGCGCGGCGGTCGGAAAAAGACACGCGGGCATGGCGCAAACTCCTGTCGATATTCACGTAGACCATTATCCCGTCGGCCAATCTGGCTTGCATTTTATAATCGCTTGCGGTCGCTTCCCTTAACTCCCCGTCGACATATAATTCTCTTCTTAATAAGCCGACGTATAAGGTAACATAGTGATCGCCCGCTTTAACCGTCCCGCGTCGGCAAATAAATACATGCCTTAAAAACAACGCAAGCGGCGCGATGGCAAGCGCGATCCCGAAAAGAACGCCTGCGGCGAATAATTCATTATATGTTACTCGCGTGATTGGGGGCTGGGAGAAACCTAAGATTAATGTTTTCTTGCTATTGGCGAAAAGAACGCCAAAAACCGCTATCGTGATTATGCCGGTTACAATCGCCATCGCCATGATGAGGCGATGTTTCCCGATTCTCTTCTTGAGCGACTTTTCCAATTCATTGACTTTTTTCATACTTCCTCGCAATCAGAAATATTATTGTTTTCGTTTTCTTAAGTATAGAATCGCCAGGGCGGCGAACCCGCAAATAAGCGGGTTAAGATAAAAAGCTTTGCAGGAGAATAGGGGTTCTTTCTCATTTGCTTCGCCCGGCGGGTTTTCTTCCGGGATTTCTTCATAAATCGGCCTTATTTCCATATCGCTTGTGGCGACGCCGATCTCCGTATCCCAGCCTTTAAACTCATAGCCGTCAATCGCCGGCAAATCCGGGGGCGTTATTTGTTCTCCGTGCTCCAAAATCATGCTTTCGAATAATTCCCCAGCTTTATCGTAAAACTTTATTTCATATTCATTTATAAAATAAATCGCGTCAACCCTTGTGTCTGAGGTAATATTGGAAAAGTCGGTTACGCTCCAGACGGGCGGGACTTTATCGTAACCCTCCTTTTCGGGAATCGCGGGAAGTTCAAAAGTTTCATTTGATTTATGGATCGCGATTAAATCCTCATCGACATAAAAATATATATAGTATACCGGGTCGTAGCGAACCGAGTCGGGTTTCGCGCCTTCACCGAGGGCATAGGTATGACTTATCGCCCTGACGCCGTAAGAATAACGCTCGTTCGCGTCGTCTTGATAAACGAATGAATCGCCTATCCCGCCGGTTACGGCGATTATTTGGCTATCCGCAAACGTCACTTCCGATTTGCTCCTGTAGATAAGATAAAATTTCGCGTTCTCCGCCCCGTCCCAGGTAAGCGTGTTATTAACGACGTTAAAGTTTTTCACTTTCCCCGGCCGGACGGGAGTCATGCTTTTTATCTCGGGAAGCAATTTCTTTTCGCGCCAAATTCTTTCGCCGATGTTTTCAAGCTGTCGGGCGGAAAATAACGTCGACCCGCGGTGAGCGTCTTTCAAGTGTTTATACGCGTAAAAACAAACTCCTTTGATATTCTCCGACGCCTCGACATAATCCAATTGCTTGTATAATTCGGTATCGTCATTCATCCACCCAAATCTATTCGCTTCATTCGCCTGGTAAATTCCGATACCGGAATATAAGTTAACGTCCAGATGTTTTACGACCTTATCCCACCAGCCCATGACGTCATAATACGAAGCGACGTTATGGTCGGTGGCCCAGTAACTTTGGGGGAGAATATAGTCAAGCCATCCTTCGGAGATCCATTTCAGGCTGTCGGCGAATAAATATGAGGCGTAATGTTCCTGCCCGTTGGTCGCCGAGCCGGTCGTGACCGGTTTCCCGTTCTCATCATAATTGACGACGCCGTTGCCGTTACGGTATATCCCGGTCGGGGAAATCCCGAATTGAACATGCCTGTTGTTTTCGGCGTTATATTTCTTTATCGCTTTGCTTATCCCTTCGATCAGCAAGTTAACTTGCTCGCGGCGCCAATCGGCTTTATCGTACGCGCTTGAGGTGTCATAATTTCCGGCGTAGGTTTCGAAAGTATTCTGATCGGGGTCATCCAAAATGGTTACCGGGCCGACCAAACTCCCTTTTGAGCTGAAACTCCTGTAAAAATAATCATCGAAATGAATGGCGTCCACGTCATAATTTTCGACCACTTCCATAACGGTGTCAATCAAAAACTCTCTTACCGCCGGGATCCCGGGATCGAATATATCGATTAAAACATTGTTCTTGTCGTTTTGGGGATTCGCCGCCGGCAGGGGGGACCCGTAATAGTGGTCATTGCCTAAGCGATAGGGATTCATCCAGGCGTGGAACTCGATGCCTCTTTTATGGCACTCGTCAATGAGCCACGCCAGCGGGTCAAACTTATCAAAATCCACCGTTTTCCACCAACTCGCAACGGGGTTAAGTTCCGATTTGTAAAGAGCGTTGTTATGCGTCCTGATATGAAATATCATCGCGTTAAGCTTATAATGCTCCATCACCTCGAACACATCGCACATATTGCTTTTAAACGAGGCCTCGCTAGAATAAGGCGGGACGTCTCCCGTGTACGTGGTAATCCACACGCCCCTAAATTCCGGTTTATTCGTGGTATACGGAACGCGATCGTCGACTTTCGGGGGTAACGGATCAAGCGCCGAGATGGCGTTGGGAAAAAAACTAAATATAAAGATAATTAGGGTTGCGAAAAAAAGTTTTCTCATAATCTCTTCTCTTCTATTTTATCAATACTTAAGTCTTATCCGTGTTTTATTATATCATAATTTACGCTTCAGCACAAATAGCAAGCCGCTGGCCATCTCCCGAAATTTGATATGATATTTCCGTATTTTTCTCTTTTTTAATAAGACAATTGAATCATGGTTTTTGGTCGGATTATTGTTGAATATTTGACTCGTAGAAACTACCATAAAACAAAAAAGCCCCGATAACTCGTATCGGGGCTTTCATGCTTAATGGAGCAGGTAACGAGAATCGAACTCGCATCTTAGCCATGGGAGGGCTACATAATAACCATTATACGATACCTGCGCGCGTAAATATTATATAACAAATCGGTTAAAAATGCAATAAAAAAAGTATGCTTTGCGCATACGTTTATTTCAAAATGGAGCAGGTAACGAGAATCGAACTCGCATCTTAGCCATGGCAAGGCTACATAATAGCCGTTATACTATACCTGCATCCGGCATTATGTATTATACTACAAATCAATCGATATTTCAAGTGTTTTATTTAATTTTTAATCGCAAATTTATCGTTTCCGGCAGTCTTTTTCATTTGTAATTCCCTTGGCGAGAGATTTTTTATCAAATTGTAATTAATTGCTAGTTATTCAAAAAAATATGTCAATATATAATGAAAATTTCAAAAAATATTGGAATTTTTTCTAAAATATGTTATAATTTGCGTGGAAACGCTTGCAATGCCACTAAAGAGAAATGGAGGAGTATGAATGAAGAGATTGCTAGTGTTTTTTTCAATCATTTGCTTTGCCGTTATTTTAACGGCTTGCGGAGGAGTTAAAGTATCCTTCGAACAGGAAGAGATCACCATTATGGTTGGTGATGAAAAAGTTCTAGAACCGACGCTTTCAGATGAAACGTTGGATCTCGAATGGGCATCTAGCGATGATGAGATCGTTTCCGTCGATCAGACGGGGAAAATTACCGGCATCGCTATCGGAGAAGTCAACATAACCGTAACCGTGAAAGATAAAAAGGCAAGCGCCTCGATTAAAATAAAAGTTATCGAGTACGATGCCGAAATATCTTTCGACAAGGAATCGGTTAATGTCGCGCTCGGAACCACTTTAACGCTTGTCCCGGTCGTCACGCCGGCGCGCGAGTTAACCTTTAGTTGGTCAACCGACAAAGAGAACGTCGCGACAGTTGACCAAACGGGTAAAGTGACTCCCGTTGCCGTCGGAACGGCGGTTATCACCGCGTCAGCGCGCGGGAAAAGCGCCTCGATTACCGTAAACGTCGTGGTTCCCGACCCGAACAATATCATCATTAAAGGCTACGATTCGACGATCGTAAAAGCCTTAGAGTCGCTACAACTTGAAGCCGATGTCGTCCCGAACCTTGCGATTCAAGGGGTCGATTGGTCATCGAGCGACGAGACTGTCGCGACCGTAAGCGAAACCGGGCTTGTTAATTTCGTCGGCGTCGGCCAAGTAACAATCACGGTCGCGTCGAAAGTAAAACCCGATGTGCTGAACACGGTCACCTTTGTGGTCGGCGTTCCCGATCCGGTATCGATTACGGTAACCGCCGAGGATGACGTGACCGAGATCGCCGTTTTTGAAGGCGTTCTTATGACGGCGACGGTCGAACCGGAACTTGCCGTTCAAACCGTCACCTGGTCGGTATCCGATACGTCTATCGGACAAATCAACGCCAACGGTTATTTCACCGGTTTATCGGAAGGAACCGTTACCGTTTATGCGACTTCAACGGAAGACGAAACCGTGGTCGGCTCGCTTGAAATTACCGTTTATGTTCCCGATCCGGAATCGATAACCGTTACCGGGGAACACAGCGTCTTGATGGTTGACGAGGAAATGACTTTATCCTTTGTCATCACGCCGGCTGCTGCTCATCAAACCGCTACTTTTGAATCCAGCGACGAAGAGGTAGTCACGGTTGACGCGGACGGTAAAGTCGTCGCCGTCGGCAAGGGCGAAGCTGTTATCACCGTTACGTCGACCGTCGATAATACAGTCTCCGCTACTTATAACATTAAAGTAGTCGAGAAGATTACGGACTTTGACGTCTCCTTTATTTTGGTTGATCAAAACCTGGAAGCCGAAAGATTCTCGACAATAACCGTTGATTCGCACGAGCTCATTGTCGGCCTGAACGCTTTAACCGACATCGCGGCCGCTTTCGAATTAATCGAGGACGGCACCACGGTTTACATTAAAGCCGGCGAGTACGCCAGCAAAGTTACCGTCGATGCCAACAACGTCACGATTTTGGGTCCCAACGCCGACGTTAATCCGGTGCCCGATCCCGACGTTCGGGAAGAGGAAGCCATAATCAGCAACATCATTACTTTGGGCGAAATCGAAAATCTCGTGATCAAAGGTCTTAAATTCACGGGCCCGGGACAAATCTATTCAATGAGCCCGCTTAAGAATCTCGTGTTTGAAAACCTTTACTTCATTGATTCAACCGTTGATCCCGCCCAAGGCGTGTTGTATCTGGGAATAAGGGGCGAGGAACCCATAAACGAGAACATCCTGGTTAAAAATTCGATCTTCCACGATACAAGGCTTTACGGCTACCGCGGCGTGCGCATAAACAACGCGAAAGACTTGACCGTCGAAGGCTGCTACTTCTACCGTTATTTCGACGCCATCCGTCTTGAAGCTAGCGAGAACTCCAGTTGGGGAACCAACATGGGTATCGGCCCCGGGGCCTCGGGCGTCATCAATATCGTAAATAACGTGTTTGAAGACAATATTCAGTACCCGATCGTTATAACCAAGTACATGGCGGATGAAGTCAACATTACCGACAACTATATTGGTACGTGGGAAGGACGCGCCGGAGTCTACGGTCACATTAACCTCGTCAACTACATGAAAGGCGATTATCACACGGTCGTCAATATCTTAAGGAACGAGTTCCCCTATTGCACCGAATACCATGATATCCGCCTGAAATCGAACGGGGCGACCGCGGACGACATTACCTTCAATATCCATTATAATATTTGGCATAACAAACCGTATCTCGAACCCGCAGATACGCCGTATTACGATTATCATATTGTCGAGCACACGGGAGTCGTGCCCATAAACGCCGAATTCAACGTGTTCCTCTATGAAGGCGGCCCGCAACCCGAGTTCTTCACCCCCGAGCTTGTTACCTATGAACCGTATTTCACCAGCGTCGAGGACCTCGAAGATTTCCTCGCCTCGCTCTATCTCGTCGACAATGACTGGGTAGATTTCGAGGATGGGGAAATCGTAACGTTTTACGGCCTGGAGTTTGCTTACGGCGAAAAGGCTTTTGCCTCGATTGACGCGGCCGTAGAAACCGCTCCCGAAGGCGCGACGATTATAGTCATGCCCGGCGCTTATGGCGAGGACATTATTATTGACAAGCCTTTGACCCTTTTGGCAGCGAACTACAACCTTAACCCGGCCGTTGACGACGAACCCTTTAAGGCCGATTCCGATACGGCCGCGACGATTACCGGCGTTTGGACCGTAAACGCGAGCAACATCAAGATTAAAGGCTTCTCCTTCACCGGCGCGGCGCGCGTGAAGAGCTACGGCCCCGAAGTTTCCGCCGGTTTCTCAAACTTCCGTTTTGAGAACAACTATGTTTATGACACCGCGGAAGCTACGATCGCGTGGAACGAATCCGGACACGTAACCTCCGGCAGCTCATCCGCCGATGCGGCGGCTCCCGGGTT
>FZPS01000063.1_pt1281 | contig 33310 bp, 26 predicted proteins | sample 1817821 | NCBI WGS metagenome assembly FZPS01 (sample SAMEA104158645, study PRJEB21678) | metagenome | place: Germany | collected 2015-04-21
TTGCCCTCTACGAGGTAAAGACTTCATTTGGCGAATGTTTGTCAAGGGCAACTGCGGTTAGTTGCAGCTAACTTCAGTTTGTTGGTAGTTTTGAAGCTAGTTTTTCATAAACTTTTTACAGTACCTTTCTTTTTGTTCCAACATAGGAACCCATTCCACCAGATACATTTATCACCTTATATCCTTGCTTTTCAAGTAATTTAACTGTTCTACTGCTTCTACCGCCAGATTGGCACATAATATAATAGGTTTTATCTTTAGTTAAATATTTTTCTGGACTTTCCAATAAATTTCCCATAGGTATATTTTTCGCTGTCTTTATTGTTCCGTTTTTATACTCAAAAGGTTCTCTTATATCTATTAAATCGATTTTACCAATTAGGTTATCCAAGTCATTTACATTAATAACCTGACTATTATCTCTTTTCAAAAATTCAAACACTTTAATTTCCTCCTTCAATTATCACCATAGATTCTTGTTCCTTCATCTTAAGTTTAATTATAGTGATTTTCATAATTTTATCTGTGACCTAATCACATAAATATGGTTAGTGATATAGGTACTTTTTATCCTAGGGGTAAAGAAAAAAGCTCACTAAGGCATTAACACCTAGTAAGCTTTACATTTTCAATTATATTTTCTAAACTTATAACCCAATAATCTCGTCTACTATTACATCAATATCCTTATTACTTGTATCAATCTTTATTGATTGCAGTTTATTATAGCATGGAATTCTCTCAACACTTCTATTAATTATGTCCAGCGTTCTTAATCCTAAAGCAATATCCTTTTCTAATCTCTTTCTTAAGCTTTCTTCATCACATATCAAAGAAATTACTTTTACCTCACAGTCTGTCTTATGTATATTAGCTAAAATAGTATCAATTATTTCTTGCTCATGCATTACCCAGCAGAAAACAACATTGTCATATGCAGAGCAATTTATGAACTGATTTAACATGAAGCATATGTTACCCATTACCATTCTTTTTGATTCTTCAGTAACCATGAATGGATGAGCATCCCAGCACCAATCTCCATCTAGAAATACACAATTGTCCAATTTTAATTTTAGTTGCTGGCACACAGTGGTTTTTCCAACGCCCATGGTGCCGCCGATAAGATAAATTGTCTTCATTGATTCATCTCCTAACATACAAGCAAAATCTTCCTTGCTAATTTTTTCCCCTGATAGTACTTCATTCACCGAAACATCAAGTTCTTTACATAATGGTAGTAATAATTAAACATCAGGAAAGCCCTTACCCGTTTCCCACTTTTTCAACACATAGATAAATTAAATATCCTGGATACTCTTTTCCTATATCAATTTCAGACTGTCTTCATGATGGTCTAGTTCTATTTAGTCCATTAGAATTATTAATCTCATCCTGATTAGTTATCCCTCTAGCCTTCGCCTCATCCACCGCTTTATTAAATAAATCTATATTTTTATATTACTGGTTTCATTATGTACCAGAAGCTACTCTTCTCCAACAAAGTAAGTATAATAATCATCTACTTATATGCAGAACTTGGATATTCTCGAATTTTATAATTCAATCCCATAATAATATCTAATCATTTCCTGTTGCACATGAATTGGAATATAGATATCTCCTGTGAAAATAGCTTTTCCTTTGTAACTATTGCCTTTTAAGTATGTTTTCTCCTGTATTATTAGACGTGTCTCGGCATAATATCTAAATACTTCTGCCTGAAAAGCACTAAGTCCTTTTCCTACATTCGGTTCAAAAGTCAAAATAGAAAAATAGTAATTTTCTCCAAATATATCTTTAGAAGTAATATACTCCTTCATCGCTGGATACTCTTCTTTCTCAAGCTCGATAATATGTTCTTTTAGTCTCTTAGCTAAATTTGTAGTTTGACCTATTCTTAGCAAGGTTCCATCTCTATCACATATTCCATATACACCACTAACTTCGGAATAATTCTCTAACTCTTCCATGGACCTCAGAGGTATATCAACTCTTTTTATCTCGATCTCATTATTTTTAAGAGCCAATAAGTCACCGAGAACCTTCGAAAAATTGCATTTATGAGTAGTTTCACCTGGCCTAGACCAAGAGAGGCCAGCAAATAGAGCGGCTTCTAGTAGCATGGAATCTGATATCCCAAATACACTCCCTAGATTGCGTCTAAATATCTCCACTTGTTTCCATATGTATGCGAACTGGAACTCATCAATTTCCATTATACTGTTTACAACACTAGCTCTCTTTTTCATAGCGGTATTAACTTGATAGTATGTATCTTTTTGAAATTCATTGTTGTCTTCCTTTAAGTCTTCTATAGCAACTCCTAAAGCTGTAGCGATTTTTTTTAATGTTGTCGGAAAGGGGCGTGCTAGTTCAGAAGTCTCGATCTTGTTAAGCGTAACTACTGATATTCCTGCTACTTCTGCTAATTCATATTGTGTAAGGCCTCTTTCTTGTCTTAATTCTATTATTTTTTTCCTATTAACCATATAACCGCTCCTCAATTTCATTTTTATTTAATTGTTACATTTTTATTTCATTTTATTACACAAAAAGTTTTTTCGCAATATTAATTTCATTTTTATTTCATTTTTTCATTTTTATTTTTTCGCAAAAATAATACCCCCACAATTTAAGGCTGGAGAGATATAAAAATCAACTTAAGCTATATTATCCATTTACACCTAAAGTTAAATGTGATAGCATCTAAGTAAAAGGCAAATCATGGAGATTTTCGTAAAAAATTTAAACTTGAAACATAAGGAAGGCGTTATTATGAATCTAACTACAATTGCTAGAGATTTTGATTATGAGCTTCCACTCTTTTATGAAGAAAAGCATTCTTTTAACAATATAGAAGCGTTGGATTCTCGATTTTGTGTTGTTTTAATTACAAATGGAACTGGTGTATTAACAGTAAATCAAAATAAATTTATCTTTCGGGCACCCTGTGTGCTTTGTATTAATGAAAAAGAGCATATGGTAATAGAGGAACAGTCTGATTTTGACTTTCAGATAATTTACTTTCATCCCTCTGTCATTAATAGTGCATTGAATTTTGAAACCATTAGAAATCTTCCTGAAAATGCACCGATTACTTTATATCAAGATAGTTATTGGAATAAGTTCTTTCTAACACGATCAGAAAATTATCATGGTATTATTTCTATTGGGCCAATGACTATGAAAAGATTGACCTTGTTATATGCAAATCTAAACAATGAAATTTCAAATCAAAATAGGGAAAATTGGCCTTGCAGAAGTCGATCTTACTTTTTGGAAATTCTTTTTACCCTTGATAATGTGTCTATTGAAGAGATTTCCTTAGAAGAGCCTTTGCTTCTTCAGGTGAACGAGGATTTTGCTCCAATACTGCTTTACCTATACAATAATTATGATCAGAAAATAACAGTGGAGGACATTACCACAAAATTTAATATTAATAGAACCACCCTATCGAAAATGTTTCGTGATAATGTAAATGATACTTTTATTTCATTTTTAAACAAGCTAAGGATTTCAATAGCGGCACAGCTTCTCAGAGATACTAAGCTTCCTATCTCAGAAATAATGTATCGGGTAGGTATGAATGATAGTGTGCATTTTCTAAGAACTTTTAAAAAATATACTGAACTGTCACCATCAGAGTACAGGAAAAAATATTGCTGGATGTAATATAGATTGATAATTAACATAGTAATGCTGATGATTCACAATTATATTCCCTCTTTACCTTTGCTATTCTTATAACTGTAAAGAAAATATAAAGAAAGAGGGATATAAATGAAAAGAAAGAAATTAATGAAAGGAATCATCCTACCATGCCTATGTCTTTTCCTTATGACAGCTTGTAGTAATAAAGCTAATGATAATGCTAATAAAGAAAACAGTAAAGGTTGGCAAATAGTTAAAAAAGTTCCAATTACTCATAAAGCAAATAAAGTAGCTTTTTATAACCTTGATTATGGTATTACCGTTGGTTATAATGGAGAAATCCATTATACAACTGATCAAGGAGAAACATGGCCACGAGCAGAAAATCAGTCACATTGCCAATTTGGGGCTGAAATAGTAAATGAAAAAGTGTCCTATTCCGTCGGTAACCACAAGCACTTAGTTAAAACCGTTGATGGTGGTAAGACCTGGTCTAGAATAACTGATTTTGGTGGTGCTACTCCAAACCAATGCCAAATGGTTAGCTTTATTAACGAAAAGGTAGGTATGATTGCTAGTCAAGTTCAACTAGCCTTTACAAAGGATGGGGGAGCTACTTGGGTAGAGCAAAAAGCTCCAAGTAAGATTATGTCAATTTATATGGTCAATGAAACAGATGCTTATTTAGTTGGATTGGATAAGAAGCTATATGTAACCAAGGATGCGGGAGTTACATGGAAAAATGTTGCCTTTGATATTGAAGGATTTGAAGATGAAAATACTTTTTCCACACCACAAGCTTGTACCTTAACAATATCAGAGGATGGCAAAGGACAATTCCTGTACTTAGCAAAAGGCGGAGTATTAAGATGTTTTGAAACAGAGGATGGCTTTGCCACAGTAAGTAAAACTTGTGAACTTAATTTCTCCGAGAAAATGTCTAGTTCCAATAAGATGTATTTATCCCGAGATGGTAAGTATCTAACCTTGCAATCAATACTATGCGATGAGGCCTTAATTTTAACCTATGCTGAGTAAATTCACTAAATAAATTTCGTTATAAGCAAATCATGGCTACCCGTAAAACGGGTAGCATGCTCTAACCCAATAAGTTCATGTTAATGGCCGTATCTAAAGACACGTTGAATAGTCCGTCAATCGCATATTTTTTTCAGTCTGCCCCTAAAGGGCCTATTTATTTCTTGCCTTTGTTTTCTGACTCACCGTAAAGGGGTCAATAAATTCCTTTAAACTTATTTTATATTTAAGATTTGCGTGTCTATCGAACATCATAAGAGAACTTTTTTCCTTCAAATATCCCATAAATTGTGATACGCTCAACTTTTGTGCAAATATTATATGTTTTTGAAAAAACTTTTCAATGGAATATTATTCTGTTATTTTAATGGTATCAAGTGCATATCTTCCATCAGAACGCATACCTTCAATGCTAAGCTTTATACCTGGTTTTCCCGTTGATGGATCAATAATTGCCACGCACAAAGTATATGTTCCTGCCTTCAAATTCTTAGGAATATCAATGCTCTGTTCTGTTTTTGTAACCCCTGGGAGCCATTTTGTAATATCTTCTGAGGTTATTGTTTGGGCTACTATATTACCATTGCTGTCAGCAAGGGACAGTTCTAATGGCCATTTATAGTAGAATGGAGCTACCCCTTTGTTATTCCACTGCATTTTTATATTTAATTTGCTTCCAACCTTTGCATTCCTATCATGGGTAACAGATTCCAGTACAAAATTATAACCCATAATATTTAGTAATGCATCTATGTTACATTGATAACTCTCTGAATCAGTCTTTAGATAATCTGCTGGTGAACAAGGTCCTAACCATGATGTATGGCTAGCTCTTATTTGACGAATGGTCTCCATAATTGTATCATCACTGATATACAGTTTTGCATTTCCATTTGCAAATTCACCGCCAGAGTAGTTGCTTTTCCAAAAGTCTGGCATAGCTGAAGCCTTTTGAGCCTCTTTGGCATTAGAAAATCCGGAAGCCGCATCCACATAGGATCCAATTTCATCCCAGCCATTTACAGTCCAATCTATGAACTCGTCAGTGCTGTCCTTCATACCAAATACATCATTAAATAAACCTAAATTTTTATTTTTTGCAATAGGAAAAGGTTTTCTCATTCCCATCTTAACATTTTTAAAGTTGTCTATATAGTGTTGAACATACTTGTCAGAAACACTTAAGTTTGGGAATTTTCCTGAAACCTTCTCAGGCCAATTATGAAATTCTGCCCAGTGTCCAAGACTTCCAATTTGAACAAAGGCTATAATAGAAGGATCATCGTATCTTTTAGCTAATGCTTTTATTGCCTTCTCATGGGCAGCAATAAGAGTAGGACTATTATAATTTGGCGCAAATCCCGCACCAATTTCCGGGCTATTATACCATTTACCACCCTGCTCACCATTATAATTTTCTTTTACAAGCTTATCATACAACCATTTTGGTATATCCATATGATTAGGGTCCTTGGTAGGGTTATCCATCACAAATCTTAGATTTAATTTAACACCCTTTTTACGCCAATAATCAAAATTATATTTCTTTTCTACCCCTTCGAAATCATATTTTCCTTCAACAGGTTCTAGCTCACTCCACTTAATATCAAAGTATGCCATTTTCACTTCTTGGGTCTTTGACTCGTCTCTATTGCCATTACTTGCCCATGCAACCCAACCCTTATATGGGTTTGCCTTTGGAGTGTAATCTTCTACAGGATAAAATGTATTTGCTTCAGCCTTGGTTTTCCATACGCTAGTTACTTTTAACTTTTCTCCATTTTGAGGAAGTCTATGTTTGCTCTTTCCTAAATAAGCAATACTTATTTGGCCAGCAGCAGGATTTCCAATTTGGGAAAGTTTAAGCTGCATTGTTACCGCATTATCTTGATAGTCCATATATACCGCTGATTTTTTGCTACTATCAAGCTTATTATTTCCTATGACAGGATACACATAGTTTCCTTTTACTACATATTCAATACCGGAATAATTTCCGTATTGATATCCGCCCTCTTTTACATCCAGATAATACTCATTCTGTGTATTCAATTTACTTCCTTCTACTATGGTGTATAACTTATTAGCGTCCTGGGCTACTGACAATTTTAAGGTGCTAGTACCGTCAGAACCCTTTCCAGTAATGCTATTCCATTCATTTGTTTTTTCCATCCTCATCAATATCATTATCAGCAAAATCCATCACCTTTGCATAAGGTAGATTAACCCATATTTTTGGTGCAAAACCAGTATCATCCTTCAACCCCATGGAAATATGCAAATCCTTTTTCGCTGAAGCAAAGTAGCTCAAATTGATGGACAATTCAAGGCATTGGGTTCCATTGCTATCTTTTACAGCTGAACCTGTCTTTACACCAGTATTTTCCCATTTCCAATCAGGACCAACATATTTGTACATTTTCCAATCACCGTTTTTATCGGACATAAGCATATACTCAGCTCCTGCCCCATTATCTCCGTACTGTCCCCAGTTTTTGTAGCCCGTGGATGTATCATTATCAGTATTAATGTAAATATAGTTATCCTTTCCGTTTAGTGATTTTCCTAGAGCCATTATGTATAATTTTTCATTATCTTTAAAAGCATACAATTCTTTTAGGTTACCCTGACCATCTGCTATCTTAAGATTGGTCCATTCATTTGAAGCATTAACCCCGTCAATTGTTATCTTAGGCTTATTTACAAATGAACTATTATTGCTTGTGCTACTTGAAGCCTTACCCTGTTTGCCAGTACTCTGTTTTTCGCCACTCAGTGTCAGTGCTTTAATACTGTTTGCTGCATTGTTTGCGGCACTTGAACCTTTACTATATGAAAAAACTATTGTACCTACCACTAGTAAAGATATAGCAAGAATAAAACTAACTACTTTTTTCAAGCAAATACCCCCTTATTATTGCTTAATTGTTTTAATTCCCCATGAATAGGACTGTGTTCCTTTTAATCGTTAATCTATCCTCCTCTCTTGCTCTCATTATCATTTTTACTGAATTCTTTCGAAGTACTTGTCCAATTTTCATGTACCCCTTCTTCCATTAGTTTTACGTTACCTATTGATCTTCATCGCAATCGTTTACTATAAATTTTTATTTTGATTATAACATCCAATAAATGTAATGTGAATCACTGTTTACCATATATTAACATTTTTCATTAAATGCTAATATTTATATCTTTTTTATTTGAGCCCCATGTAAAAAGCCGGTAAGGAAATCTGTGTAATTCTCCTCCCGGCTTTTTATCTTGAATTTTTTATTCAGTTGTAAACAGAACTATTTAACATTTCCTTTTACCTTCTTTTCTTAGCTTGGTAATTATACATAACCATTTCCTAACATCATAATCACTTTGTTGATATTGCAAGATACATTGATAAAACCATACTCATCAAATCTTTTACATATAGCCTATGTTTCAAGCCAAGAATCAAATTATTAATTTACTTGATATAACCTCCCACTTATCATTGGTTCCGCTCTTTTTATTAATACCACAGTATCCCCATGTATATAACCTTATTTCGTATTAATATTCACGAACAACATTTCTTTATATTTAAAACCAATTAATTCTGGATATTTTTTAATTAAATCAGGTGAAAGATAAAATGATATTACCAACTCATTCTTTTGATACTACTGGCGGATAGATTCTTCCCAAAAATCAAATTTTTATATACTCCAAATGAAAAAGGTCACTAATCAATTAGCTTGTAATAATAATCTTTTTCCTCGTCATATATGTAACCATTGGATAGTAACGCTTTAATAGATGGTAGGTTCTCTTTGTCTGGTTGTACGATAATCTGTTTTCCTTCTTCTTTTTCCTTTATAGTATCAGTCAATAAACTTATAATAGTCTTTCCATATCCTTTTCCTAAATAAGCTTCATTACCTATCAAGTAGTCAATGGAAAAGGTATGATTTTTTTCAGTAACCTTATACCAATCCTCTATATCATTAGCATCAAAGCAATCATAATATTGACAAAAACCAATAGGTGTATTTTCATCCATGACGATAAAATGGTGGATCCATGAGTATATTCCATTTCGATTATTAATTTCTGTAAGCCCATCCTCTGGATGGTGATACCATTTTAAGATATATTCTTTCTTTAGCCATGTTGTAACCAAGATTATATCTTCATCTTTTATCGGTCTTAAGGCTATTTTTCTCATGATCTCCTCCATTTATAAATTGCTTTTCTCATAATTTACCTTTAATTTCTCTCTACATTATAATAAATGTATTGGCAATTGTCCAAATTAATTTAGTGGCTTATATATAGTAAGTTTAATGTAATCTTCCAATATCTTGTTATAACTCATGTTTCGCCAAACGGCTTAAAGCAATTTCCTCCCACTTAGTACCAGCCTTCCCGTAATTGCAGTAAGGATCTATTGAAATTCCTCCCCTTGGAGTAAACTTCCCCTGTACTTCTATGTACTTTGGATCTAATAGTTTTATCAAATCCTTCATAATCACATTTACACAATTCTCATGGAAATCGCCATGATTTCTAAAGCTAAATAAATAAAGCTTTAGGGATTTACTTTCAACCAATTTTTTATCTGGCACATAGGCAATAGTAATAGTAGCAAAATCCGGCTGACCAGTAATGGGGCATATAGATGTAAATTCAGGACAATTGAACTTTACAAAGTAATCATATTCTGGATGTCTGTTATCAAAGGCTTCTAGTACCTCTGGATTATAATCCAGTACATATTTGGTTTCTTTCTGTCCTAGCAAAGTTATTCCAGCTATTTTTTCACTCATAACTATTTACCTCCTTTATATCTAAATCTTTTATCCCATTCATTTCAAAGGCTTTGGCTCTATCAATGCAGGTTCCACAAACACCGCAAGGTCTCTCCCCGCCCTCATAACAGCTCCAGGTCATTTGGTAGGGCACCTTTAACTCTAGTCCCTTTTTCACAATGTCTCCTTTTGTTAAAGAAATAAAGGGAGCTTCTATATGTAGCTGCCTTCCACTTCCTTCATAAATAGCTTCATTCATAGCTTTATAAAAAGATACACTGCAATCAGGATAGGCATTGCCAGCTGCATCATCCTTATGGGCTCCGTAATAAACTACACTACAACCCTTTGAAAGAGCAATGCTGGCAGCACTAGATAAAAACAGGCCATTTCTAAAGGGTACATATGTTGACACTGGCTTTCCATGAGTTTCTTTTAGCTGACTAAAATAATCCCCTTTTGGTATTTCATCCTTTGATTGCTGCAGTAGGCAACATTCACTATGCTCAAAAATTTTAGCTAAATCCAAGCTGATATGCTCCACACCATAAAACTCTGCTATTTTTTCAGAAGCCTCCAACTCTTTTACATGCTTTTGTCCATAAAAAATAGATAGAGCAATTACATTTTCTCTTCCATATTTATCAACTGCCAAAGCAAGGCAGGTGGTACTATCAACACCGCCACTAAATAAAACTAATGCTTTCATAATCTACTCAACCTTTCTAAATATTTATTTTGAATCATTGATTATTTCAAGGCCATTCTTAAGCTAGGATCTCTTTTAAAACGGCCCCGTAAGGTAAGGGTCTCTGTCTTGGCTGAGGTCTTCTTAATACCTCTAGCTGTCATACAACTATGGTATCCTTCTATAAAAACCGCCACATCTTCAGAGCCTGTTATATCTTGTATAATTTCAGCTATATCAGAACCAATTCTTTCTTGTAGCTGCAATCGCTTTGACACCATGTCCACAATTCTAGCAATTTTACTAAGGCCTATTACTTTACCTTTTGGAACATAAGCCACTGACACCTTCATGTCATACATAAGGGCTAAATGATGCTCGCAATAACTAAAGGCTTCAATGTCCTTTACTACAACTAAATCTTGGTTTTCCTCTACAAATTCTAAATCTTCTTCAAAGGTTTTCTTAAACATCTGGGCAATTTCTCGATTACTGTAATTCATGCCCTCAAACACTTCTTCATACATATGGGCTACTCGCTTTGGAGTATCCTTTAGGCCTTCACGGTCTGGATTATCTCCTAGGGCTTTTATAATACCTCTTATATGTTTCTCAATAGCTTCTGTGTCAATAGCCATTTTTCTCCCCCTTCCTAAAAGCTTCTACACTCCTCTTTCATTAGGTCCCCAAATGATTTTGTGCGTTTGCAATTGCATAGCTACATTATTCATTCCATACTCAATTAAATAATCAGCAATTTCAGCTAATTGGATTTTCCCATAAACAGGACTAATAAGCACATGGCATCTACTGGTCAAATCATACTCATAAATAACTTCCCTGGTCCGATTTAAATCCTCCCTATTTCCTACCACAAATTTAACAGCGTCTTTTTTCCTAAGTATTTGAAAATTAGAAGCTAACATTTTATCTTCCATGAAGCTACTGGGTAACTTATAGTCCATAGTAAAGGATGGGGCATTGGGTATGTTAGCAAAAGGACTTAAGTCTATGCTTCCATTGGTTTCAATCTCAACATGGATGTCCTGATTAGTGGAAAGCAGTTTAAGAAGCTGTCCTATATCAGGGACAAGTAATGGTTCCCCTCCAGTTAAGGTCACGTTTTTTATGCCAGACTCTTTAATATACTCATAGATTTCCTCTTCTGTCATAAGGCTAAATGGCGCATCTTTCTCATTGGCCCAGGTGGTATCACAATAGGAACAGGATAGATTACAGCCATGAAAGCGGATAAATACTGCTGGTTGCCCTGCTAATATACCTTCTCCATTAAGGCTTATAAATTTTTCTACTACTTTGTAATTTGCCACTTTCTACCTCCATCTTATGTAGCCCATTTTAAACTTCATAGGTAGCACAATTGTTGGGCGTTTCATAAACAGTAGCAGCTTTCACTTCATAACCTTTTTGCGCCATCCTATGAAAAAAGTATTTTGCCAGATTTTCCGCCGTTGGTCTAAAATCCAGTTCAACTATTTTAAATCCTTCACCTTTCAAAGCCTTAAGGGTTTCCACTTTCAAGGTATCCTTCTCAATGATTAGCATATGATCAAAATAATCTACCTCTTCTTTTAAGTCCTGCTTTAACTGACCAAAATCCACCACCATACCACTTTCTTGACCATTGTCTTGTAAAGTTAAACTCTTTACTTCAATTAGAACCCTCCATCTATGTCCGTGTATATTACTGCACTTTCCTTCATAGCCAGCTAAGAAATGTGCTGCATCAAAGCTCTGTTCAGTTTTTAAAATGTACATATATCACAATCCTTTCTATAATTTTTAAAAAAGCCATGGGCAAGTATAGCAATTTCACGTTTGCACACCAGCCCATGGCTTTACTGTTTTTTAGCAAGGTTTCACCTTATTTATTGAATAGCAAACAAAAATAGGCATAAAACTATGCCTATTTTGCCTTAATATATTGATAAGAAAACTATATCAATATATGTATATTCAAAATTTAGCCCTAGTTTTGTTTAGAGACAGGATGGTGCAAACGAACTGTCTATATGAAATTTTAGTAAATTATATCATTTGATTCTTTATTATGTCAAGTTTCCTATATATCAAGCCTTAATACTAGTAAGAATAGTAACCATTAACTCTTAATCTTATCTGACATCATAATCACTGACAGCTCATCAAAAGAAATATTTGAATCAAATCTTCCAGTATGAACTTCAATCATCTGGAACCGATGAGCCACTTTCCCATTTGGAAACAGCTTGTCTACTTACTCCTGATTTTTTCCGCAAAACCTTCCTTAGTAAGATTGCTCATTTTTCGAATCATTGATATTTTTTCATTTTTTAGTTGCATTCCTTATTTTAAGGCACTTTTATTATCAATATAGTAACATATCAAGTGGAGCTAAACAAAAGTAAAGCCATTATAGTATGATCAATATTCATTCTTACTTTGCTTCTCCAATCATCAGATAATTTCTGACAGGAAAAAGCTCTGCCGAAATTCCAAAATCCATCTTTGTTTCTCATCTTCAGTAAAGTGGTCAACTCCTCTTCAAATTCTGTTTTGAAGGATGAAAATTTAGAGAGAAGAAAATATACCTTATAAAGCTGAGAAAAATTATTATTAAAACCTTGATTTAATACAACACTGGTATAGCCTATGGCTTCTCCATTATGATGAAGCCATTTTATGTAACATTCCTTTAAGTCATCACTGATTTCTGCTTCCATGTTTGCAAATAACTCTATAAGGTAGATTGAATTCAGTCCAATATAACTTCCGTCAATGTTACATCCTAATAACTCTTTCGATATCTTATTAGCTCTGTCCTTGCTATATTGGCCATCTGCAAAGGCTTCCTTCAAAATAGCATGCCAGCAGTTGAATACTTCCATATATTCCTTGCAACTTGAACCAAATATAGAAAGCTTGGAGGCTACAAATAAAGGTTGTGCTGGCCTGTACCATTTATTCTTTTCAAAACCATCGGGCCATTGAATTTCATTTTTCAATATCTTCTCCATGTAATCACATAGCTTATCTACTAAAAAATTTCCTCGTTGTAAATCTAACATTTTAATTGAATCAATAGCTCTTTCTGTGGTAGGAAATTTCAGCTTTTTCTTGGAGTTTTGGGTATGAAATCTTCCATATCCACCGTCATCAAGCTGATTCTTTTTCAATAATTGAACCCACTTGCTGTTATAGAACTCTTCAAACAGCTCCCCTTCTATTTCTTCCTTTAATATTCTTTTTATTCTATATCTAACGGCAGCACAAGGAGATAATTCTTTAATTTGATCCAATACTTGAAATACACTCATTCAATCCTTCCTTTCTAGGGCTGCTTGCAAATCATCCGTAAATTGATGTTCTTTATTAAGGTATCATATTATTATGGCACTTTTCTTCATTTGTAGTTCTTGTCTTACATAACTCTTGTATATCATAATACTAGTTTCCATATGGAATAAAATCAAAAATAATTTCAAGGGCATTTTTCAAGTTACCTACTTCTATTTTTTCGCACACTTTTAAATAAATATTGCCTATCCTTTCTCTTTTTTCAACTTCTATTATACCAGTAGCAATTGTACTTTCATTGTACTTAATAAAAAGTTTCCCATCAATCAACTACCTTTGCTGAAGTTCTGAAAGCTTCCTATTACCGCTTGTCCAATTATATTTTCTAATCCATCAACACTTCTTTGAAACAAAGCAACATACCCAAAAGATCAATATCCCTACTTATAAATACCAACTAGCAACCAAGGAAAATTTTCCGGAGTGCAAAATTTATTAATTTTATGTTCCAATAACTCTAGCATGATTTTATATTGAAACTAAAGCTAAAAATTTATTTTTCTCGAACAGGAACCCAAATTTCGCTATATGCGTACCCTTCTTTCTGCTGATCCATTTTGGTAAAGGAAAAAGTCGGGGCATTGATTACTTCGTAGTTGGAAGAAGGAAGCCATTCTGAGTATACTTTCGCCATTGTTTGCTGTAGGGTAGAAGGAAATGGGCCTTCGTTTGGAAATACAGCCCAGGTACAGGCTTCTACTGGCACCTTTTCTAATAGATTACTTATATCATTTTCAGTAGTTAACACACCTATCATATGCGTTAAATATCCCTCTTCCCTTAAGAAATTGGTATCGGATTCATAAGAGGCATTGACAACCTCATAGGGTTCAATATTCTGAAGGGAATGCATCTCTTCTCTTTGCTCTTTTGTAATACTTTGAGCAAGCTTTACAATTTCGTTATTTACGCCTTCAAATTGCATTGGCACCCGTTTACTTACACCAACGATGTTAAATGCAGGCTTTTCTTCAATTCTAAATTCCATAGTATTTCCTCCTTTTACGGTTATTATGAATGATAGTTTGGGAAAGGATTTGCTTATACCTTTTCTTATTACATCGGAGGGTAAAAATCCACTCCATTTTTTAAATGCACGAGTAAAACCATCTATTGACTGGTAACCATATTTCAAAGCCACATCCGTTACTGTTTCTCCACGCAACAAATCCATACTGGCTTCTGACAGTCTTCGGTTTTTAATATACTCACTGAGGGTCATCCCTGAAAGATAATAAAATATCTTTCTAAAGTGATAGTCAGACACACCTGCGTATTCAGAAATTACTTCAAGAGACAACTCATCAGTTAAATGCTCTTCAATATAGTTAATGACCTGATTTAGTTCCTTTAGCATTGTATCCCTCCCTTCGTATCTACATGATATCAAAATCCCCTTATCAATGCTCGACTTTTTTAATATAAAAACTATCGAATTGCTTCTTTTGGACAATAAAAAATACCCTCCACATGTTCTTATAAACAGTACTAGAGGGTATAAATCTACTTAAAACTAAATTGGTTCAAATGTATTTAGAGCCTTTCTTATCTAAAACCTCTACCTGGCCCACCATGTCCTCTGTGCCCTCTGCCTGGTCCTCCAGGTCCTCCTGGTCGTCTTGGCCCACCCATTGGTGGTGGTCCCATTGGCCCATGATGAGGTGGTCTTGGCGGTCTTGGCCCTCTTGGTGGTCTTGGCCCTCTTGGCGGTCTATTATATCTGCGTCGACTAGATCCTCCACCAAATACGCTACCTAATATTATTAGTAAAATCAAAAGTTCAATTAGCTTTAAATACTCCATTATTATTCCCCCCTTCCCTTCAAATCTTCTACAGTAGATTGGTTATCTTTAGTGGTATTTGTACAGGGTTTAGCATCAAGGTATGCTTGTACCTCTTTTAGTTAAAAATTTTTTGATATTTCTACAAATATCGATTTTTAGATATAAGATAATTATACCCTTTTTTCCTTTTTATTATCAATAATATATATTGCATTATTTCAATAATAAAAATATAAAGTATAAATCCCATGAGCAAACTAAAGTTATTGGCTTTTACTTTGGATTTTACAAATGCACCTAAAGGTAGGTATAGGAGAACATTTGTAACTACAAGAAGTAAGTTATATGATATGTAATTCAAATAAACTTTCAGAGTAATTTTATGATATTTATCTTGTAGCTTTATGTGACAGAGGCTAAAATTAAAGGGGGCTAATAAAATATGAGGTATATTAATTATGGATTTATTTAAGAATCTTATAAACAACTTAAGCTATGTAATACTAATCGCTTTCATAATTTCTAACTTATCCGTATTTAAAAAGATTATACAAAAAGATGAGTTTAGAAAATTGGATTTAATTATTCTATCTATAACCTTTGCTGTTTTTGGAATTATAGGTACATATACTGGAACAAATGTATATGGCGCCATAGCCAATACAAGAATAATTGGAGTAATGACAGGAGGAATATTATGCGGTCCTTTTGTAGGTATTGTCTCTGGTTTTATAGCCGGACTTCATAGATTTATCTACGACATAGGTGGTATAACCTCATTACCCTGTGCCCTAGCAACAATTCTTGCAGGCTTTCTTTCAGCTTATATCTACAAGAGAGGTACTAAGTTCAAGAAATGGTTCTACGGCTTAATAGGCGGTTTCCTTGCTGAAAGTATAGAAATGATTCTTATACTTATAATTTCAAAGCCTTATACTAACGCACTTACTATTGTTAAAAACATATACTTTCCTATGAGCTTTACAAATGCTTTTGGTATATGTATATTAATACTTCTTATTCAAAAAATGTTTAATGAAAAGGAGCAAATAGCTGCAAAGCAATCTCAGCTTGCTCTTGAAATAGCTAACAAGACTCTTCCTTATTTTAGAGATATAAACAGTGAATCTTTAAGTACAATTTGCTCTATCATAAAGGAATCAACAGGAGCAGCAGCAGTGGCAATAACTGATAGGGATGTAATTTTAGCACATGTGGGCCTTGGTTCAGATCACCATATAAGTGGTGAACCTATTCAAACCAAAGCAACCAAACAGGTTATACAGGATAAGCAAATACGAATATTAAACTCTTCAAAAGAAATATGCTGCTATAATAAGCTTTGTCCTTTAAAATCAGCAATAATAGCACCTCTCAAAGAAGGCGATGAGGTTATAGGAACATTGAAACTATATTACTCAAAGGAAAATAGAATAAGTTATACAAATGAAAAATTAGCTATTGGATTATCTCAGCTTATATCTACTCAGTTTGAAATGAGCAAAATAGGAAAACTTAAAGATATGGCTGCAAAGGCCGAAATCAAAGCACTGCAAGCACAAATAAATCCTCATTTTCTCTTTAATGCATTAAATACAATAGTATCCTTTATAAGATATGATCCAAATAGCGCAAGAGAATTAATGATTAATCTCTCCACATATTTAAGATATAATATAGAAGAAGCAAATACCTTTGTAGATATAAGTAAGGAGTTGGAGCAAGTTAAAGCCTATGTAGAGATAGAAAAAGCTCGATTTGGAGATAAGCTTAATGTGATATACGATATTGATAATACTCTTCAAATTAAAATTCCATCTTTAATAATACAGCCCTTGGTAGAAAACTCCATTAAGCATGGTATATTAAAAGGCTCTGGATATGGCACTGTAAAAATTACAGTTCAAAAATTCAACCAAAAGGATGCCTTGATTGTTATTGAGGACGATGGTATAGGCATCCCCCAGACCGTAATTGACAGTTTGCATAACGGAAGTATCAAAGAGAATAAAATAGGATTGTCAAATGTTAATAATAGATTGAAGTATATATACGGATCCGGTCTTAATATAGAACGGCTTACCACAGGAACAAGAATCAGCTTTATTCTTAATTGCAAAGAAGGGAGAACAACTGATGAATTGCATTATAGTAGATGATGAAATTCCTGCTATACAGGAATTACGATATTTTATAACTAATTTTAGTTCTATTAAGATATGTGGGGAATTTGATGACAGTATAAAGGCCCTTGAGTTTATACAAAGAAATTCTATTGATGTTATTTTTCTAGACATAAACATGCCAAAGCTTGATGGAATAACAATAAGTAGAGTAATAAATACCCTTAAGCAAAAACCTCTTATTGTTTTTATAAGCGCTTACAAGGACTATGCTCTAGAAGCCTTTGAGGTTGCTGCCTTTGATTATATCCTAAAGCCTTACTCTGAGGCCCGAATAACTGATACACTTAATAGACTAGAAGGCTGCACCACAGAAAAGTGTAGCAACAACAGGCTCACAATCTGGAAAGATCAGAAGCTTTACGTTATTAATACCAATGATATATACTACTGTAAAGCTCACGAACATGAAGTTTTTATATATACAAAATCCGATGAGTATAAAATAACTTCCAGCATAAGTGAGCTATATAAAAAACTCCCTCAGGACATATTTTTTAAATCTCATCGTTCTTATATAGTAAATATAGATAAAATTTCAGAAATAATTCCCTGGTTTAACAATACCTATATGCTTAGGTTACAGGGAATCGAAGCTGAGGTACCGGTAAGTCGTCAAAATATTTCTCAGTTTAAAAATTTAATGGGCATATAAGTTCATCTTATGTGCCTATTTTGTTATTTGGTGAATTATCTATATGTAAACCTATACATTTATTTTATAATGAATCTATAAAAATAATTTATAGGGGGATATAAAAATGGTATCATTCATTCTATCAATTGTCGCATTAATAGTTGGTTACTTTATCTATAGTAAGGTTGTAGAAAAAGCTTTCGGCGCTGACGACAACATCAAAACTCCAGCTATCAGGCTTGAAGATGGTGTTGACTATGTTGTAATGCCAGCTTGGAAGATTTTCTTAATTCAATTTTTAAATATAGCAGGAACCGGTCCAATCTTTGGTGCCATCGCAGGAGCATTGTGGGGACCAGTAGCCTTCCTTTGGATAGTGTTTGGTTCAATATTTGCTGGTGGAGTTCATGACTACTTATCAGGTATGCTTTCAGTAAGACATGATGGTGCAAGTATTCCTGAAGTTGTTGGAAAGTACCTTGGACCTGGCTTCAAAAACTTCATGCGAATCTTCTCAGTAGTCGTTCTTATACTTGTAGGTGTAGTATTTATTACAACTCCAGCAAACCTTTTAGCTTCTTTAACACCTAAAGCTCTTGATGCAAAGTTCTGGATTTATGTAATATTTGCTTACTATATATTAGCTACTATACTTCCTATAGATAAGATTATAGGTAAGATTTATCCAATATTCGGTATATGTCTTCTAATTATGGCTATAGGAGTATCTGGTGGAATAATTTTTGGTGGTTATAAAATTCCTGAAATTACTTTAGCTAATCTTCACCCAAACAAGCTTCCAATTTGGCCATTAATGTTTATTTCAATAGCTTGTGGTGCAATTTCCGGTTTCCACTCAACTCAATCTCCTTTAATGGCTAGATGTATAACTAGAGAAAAGCAAGGTAGAGCAATATTCTATGGAGCAATGATCGCAGAAGGTATCGTTGCATTAATCTGGGCTGCTGCTGCTATAGCTTTCTTTGGAAGCACTAAAGAATTAGGTGCTCAAATGACAGCTAATGGTGGACAAGGATGGGTAGTAAGCACAATATCAACCACTTTACTTGGTAAAGTTGGCGGAGCTCTTGCAATACTTGGTGTTGTTGCTTGTCCTGTAACTTCAGGAGATACAGCATTCAGAAGTGCTAGACTTACAATTGCAGACTTCTTAAACTTTAAGCAAGGATCACTTAAAAATAGACTTGCTGTAACTCTACCATTATTTGCAATCGGTTTTGCTTTAACTAGAATAAACTTCGATATAATTTGGAGATATTTTGCTTGGTCAAATCAAACTCTAGCTATGATAGTACTTTGGGCATCAGCTATGTATTTAGCTTTAAGAAAACAAATTCACTGGATAGCTACAGTACCTGCAACTTTTATGACTGCAGTATCCATAACTTATATACTTGCTGCTCCAGAAGGATTCCAGCTTTCATATTCAATAGCTTACCCAATAGGAATAGCTACTGCTATAATCGCACTTGCAATATTCTTAGTTGCAGTAAACAAGAAAATGGGAGCACAAAAGCCTGAAGTTAACGCTAAATAAATATAAGCAGGCTTTTCACAAAATTATAAGCCGCAGAGTATGAGTACTATACCTGCGGTCTTAATGTTATTTTTAGACTTAGTCATATTATGATAAAATAATATTGTTTATTAATCTTTATCTTATTATTCTAACTAGGGGTGAATATCAATGAATTATAAAGAAGTATTAAAAAATGCAAAAATCAATTTAAATGGAAGCTGTAGGGTTTGTCCTGTTTGTAATGGAAAAGCATGCGCTGGAGAAGTTCCAGGTATGGGTGGAAAAGGTACTGGAGAAGCCTTTACTATAAACGTTGAAGCTCTTAGCAAGTATAAGCTAAATATGAGGGTAATTCATAATGCTAATAATCCAGACACTTCTATTGAACTTTTTGGAAGAAAAATGAGAATACCTGTATTTGCAGCCCCTGTATCAGGTACAACTCTTAATATGGGCGGAAAGTTCACTGAACAGGAGTATATTTCCTGGGTAATCAATGGCTGTATTGATGCTGGAATTTATCCTATGGTTGGAGATACAGCAGTAGATTCCTTTCTTATAACAAATCTAGAAGAATTAAAAAAGGCTGATGGAAATGGAATTGCTATAATCAAACCTTGGAAAAATTCAGAAGTTGTTAGAAAGATTAAACTAGCCGAAGAAGCCGGTGCCTATGCAGTAGGTATGGATATTGATGCTGCCGGTCTTATAACTCTTGCCCTTCACGGAAAACCGGTTGGTCCAAAAACCTTAGAGGATATAAAGGAAATTGTTCAAAGTACAAAGCTTCCTTTCATTTTAAAGGGAATTATGACACCAGATGAAGCTGAGCTTGCTGCGGAAGCAGGCGTATCAGCCATAGTAGTATCAAACCATGGTGGAAGAGTTCTTGATCAAACTCCTGGTGTTGCTGATGTCCTTCCTATAATAGCCGCTAAAGTTAAAGGAAAAGTAAAAATATTGGCTGACGGCGGAGTAAGAAACGGTGTTGATGTACTTAAAATGATCGCTCTAGGTGCAGATGCAGTACTTATAGGCAGACCCTTTGTTTCAGCCTCTTTCGGTGGACAAACTGAAGGTGTAAAGACTTATATAGATACAATAGCAGATGACCTAAAGGCCGCTATGATACTCACTGGTTGCAATTCTATTGATGAAATTAGTGATAGAGTACTCTTTAAATAAAACTTAAATAAAGAATCCATAAAAAGCGCTGTTCCTAGCCATGGAACTGCGCTTTTTTAGATCTCTACAATAAAGATATTATAGCTGCTATCATCCTTTTCCTCTTGCTTCATACTAAAAATATAACAACAACCACTATAACCCAGTTATATTAACTAGTATATAGCGGTTGTTTATAAGTCTATTAAATTCATTACACTGTGAACTTACTGATTATTTGTTCTATTTCTTCATTTCTTTCACTTAATACTTTCATGCTATCGTTTATAGTATTTACTTTTTGCACAATGACAGCTGACTGTTCAGCAATAAGACCTGTGCCAGCGGCACTCTCCAAAATAGTGGTACTTATTCCACTTATTGCCGTAGTAATCTGTTCTCCACTAGCTGCTAGCTCTTCAATAACTTTAACAAGAGCTTCTACATCAGCTCTGATATCATTAGCATCTTTACTATATGATTCACCGATATTAACCATATGTTTATAGTCATTAATTACTTGTCCATCTATAAACTCTATCAATTGGTTACTTCTTGCAGCTAAGTTTTCCACTGCTTCTATTACTGTTACTATTTTATTTTGTATTTGATCTACAGTTGCTTTTGACTGTTCAGCTAACTTTTTAATTTCATCAGCTACTACTGCAAAACCCTTGCCATGCTCTCCAGCCCTAGCAGCTTCAATGGATGCATTCAATGATAATAAGTTTGTGGTATTTGCTATTTCCGTAATTTCACCTGCTAAGCCTTTAATATCTTCAACCATCTTTGCCTTTTGTATAGCCTTATCAAGTTCTGTTTTACTTTCTCGATAGATTGTATTTGCCTTAAGAGTTGCCTCTATAGCCTCATTTTTAATACCTTCAGCTTTCACAGAAATTCCATCAATCATTTGAATTGAATTTTCAGTAATACCTACAATGTTGTTTAAATTATCTTTAACAGTAATCATTGAAGCGCTTACTTCTTCTGTTGTTGCGCTTGTTTCCTCCATGCTAGCAGATAGCTCTTCTACCGTTGCGCTTGTTTCCTCAGACTGATCTCGTAATTTAACAGTAGAATCACTTACATCTGTCACAACATCATGCAATTGTACTAATGAAATCTTTAATCCTTTTACGATGGATGCTAGTTGTTCTTTCATCCCCTCAATTGCCTTAGCTGTTGTTCCTATTACGTCGTTAGAGTTAACTAGCATTCTATCCACATTTACTGTCAAATCTCCCTCTGCAATTTGATTAACTTTTTCAGCTAATGTTAGTAGAATTTTCTTCATTACTACAAGAACCATGAATGCTACTATTCCTATTGCAATGGCAGATACAATAATTATAAAGATTGATAATTGATTTATAATAGGTTTAATTTCTTTTTCTACTATTTCGTAAGGTACTTCAATGGCAATTTTCCATGACGTTCCAGGAATCAATCTATAGTAGTAGATTGTTTCTACACCATCATGGTCTGCTCTAAATACACCTGTAGCACTTTTACGTATTTTATCCAGTACTGCAGTTTCTGTTAACTCCCCTACATTTTCTCTAATATTATCTTCTTCAGCTACTGTTACAGTCACTGTGGATACCGCATCTGTCTCATTAGTATCAGTAGTTGTCTGTATGGATTTCACTTCTTCATTCTTATTAGCTATTATCTGTCCATTATTACCTACTACGAAAATTCCTTCCTTACCTTCATATAGATTAATCTCTTTAATATGTGTATGCACATCTTGTAAAGAAACGTCTAATGCGATTACACCTACTATGTTCCCTTCTCCGTCAGTTAGTTTCTTTGAGAATGTAACTACCTCTTTTCCAGTAACTACATCATCATATGGATCCGATAAATAAATTTCCTCAGTTGTTAGCGCCTCTTTATACCATTCCATTTGTCTAATATCTATACTCTCATCTACCTGATAATCTGCTTTATTTGCTATCAGTGTATTATTTTCATATCCTACATAGATTAATATAACGTCATCATCTACTTTAAGGTTGTTAAGCTGACTTCTAACAGATTCCTCATCCTCTAGAGGTTTAATCATTTCACTTGCTATCTTCGTCTCTTTAAGTTTATAATCTACCCAATCATTTACTAAGGATGCTCCGGATACAACATCTATTTGCAACTGCTTCTCAACTTTCAATTCTGCCTGCTCTCTAATAGCGTTGATTACTACTAATGCAATGGTTCCTATAATAGCAATCTGTACTATCAAAAATGATATAAGCACTAGCTTTGTGAAGTTTAAAGTCTTTACCTTTTTGATTCTTGCCTTTATTGCACTTTTAATTTTATTCATGCGCTGCCTCCTGATATTTTTAGTCTAACTACATATCTATATCTCTAAATAGCTCCACAATTGTATATTTCAACGGCTCCTTCCATTTAAAGATTTCCATCATTGTTCTCATTAAATTTTGAAGCTCTTCCCCGATATTAATCCCTTTTAGTTGTGTAACGTATTAAGAGCAACATCTAATGCACTATGCTTACTTTCCTTAAAGAGAAAAACTATTGAATCATACAAAATGTTGAACCTATTTTTCAAAAAAAGACTGAGTTTTGCTTGATGAGAATCATACTTGTAATTTTGGAAAAGATTTGACCCTATAAATAGAAAAATAAGGACTTAAAATCAAATACACCCATGACTTTTATTTATTCTATAGCAGAATACCATATTACTCCATAAATATACAAGTATCTACATATTATTATTTTTTTCAACATTATATTTTAATATCCCCTACTAAGTTTGCTATATTTAAATCATAGTTATATATCCTCAAGTTCAACTTGTATTTATATTCCAACTTATCCTTTTTCAGTATCATGTATAAGAGCGTCAAAGCAATAACTATTTAAGAAATAATATTTTTACCGGAGAATTGTTAACCTGCTATTGACATGCATTGCATATAACTGTTATATATTAAATAAGGTATAAAACCTTTTCATTATTCCTTTATCCCCATTATTATATAAAATTAGCATTTATAAATTTTATATCCGCTCATACAATCCTCAGGAGGTACAAACCAATGACAAAGTCACATTTTATCCGCAAGAATGATGAAATTGCAAACAAATCCACAACCAAAATTTTATTTACTTTCACTTTAGCTTTTCCAGCTTTAATTTTACTTGGTTGGTTAGGTATATTTTACATTGATAATCTGGTCAATTTAATTATGTACTGTCTAATTGGAACCATATCTACCATCTCCCCTTTCATACTAAGAAAGATAGGTGTAAACAGTCAATTTCTAAAATATTATACAATTGCTATGGCCGGGGTAGCTATAGGTATCCTCAATTTAAGCGGCCAGATAGATATCTATATAGCCTTAATATTACCTATTGCAATGAGTTGCATTTACTTTGATAAAAAGCTTACTATAATGGCTTCCTTTTTTCAGTGCTTAATTATTGCTATTACAAATTATCCTAAATTAACATCAGATCCTATTTATGCTGATGACCCCTTTGGCCATTATGTAGCTGATACAATAGGATTGATCCTAGAAGTAATCATTCTATCTGCAATTTTCATATGGATAGCCAATAGAACAAGAAACATTCTTAATGATTTATCCAAAACAGAAGAGCAATCCTTATTATATATTGATAAATTGCAAGGTGTTATGAATAGTTCCAAAAATGCTTCTGAAACTCTTTCCACTTCTGTAAAACAGCTTTTACAATCAATCGAACAAGCTACTGCCTCAAATGAAAATATTAATCAAAATGCGGATAGTGCATCCTTAGGATGCGAGCAAAACTTACAATACATAGAAAATACCAATACTACTGTTGCAAATATATCAGATGCTCTTGAATCCATCTCATCTAAAACTCAGAAATTATCCGAAATATCTCAAAATACATCTGCAGCAACAGAAGAAAACGAAAAAATAATTAACCAAGCGATAAGCTACATGGAAGAAATTGAATTGTCTACAAATCAAAATAAAATTATCATAAATAGTTTAAGCTCTAGATCAGAGGAAATTGGTAGGATTATAGAAATTATTACCGCTATAACAGAACAGACCAATCTTCTAGCATTAAATGCAGCAATTGAATCCGCAAGAGCCGGTGAACATGGTAAAGGTTTTGCGGTAGTATCTGATGAAATCAGAAAACTTGCTGAAAAATCATCAACTGCAGTGAAAGATATTTCAAACCTCATAAGTCAGATACAAGAAGATACTACTAAGGCTGTAAATTCCATAGATCAAAGTTCTTCAACCATTAAATCAGGAATTGATTTAGTTAAAAATGTAGGCGAATCTTTTAAAAAATTAAAAAACTTACAAGAAACTTCCAGTAAAGAGATTAGGGAGATTACCATGAGCAGTAATCAATCTTCAAAATATGGACATGAAATTGTCCAAGTTATTTCTAATACAAAATCAATTACATCTAAGTCACTTGAACAGATAAAATCAATTGCATCAGATACATCTGTTCAGGCATCCGTTATGCAAGAAATATTATCTTCATTTAACATAATTTATAATACTGCTGATGATTTGCTAAATTTAAGTAAGAGTGTTACCCTCTGATCTTTACATAGTATAAATAATACTCCGCGAAAATAGACTTTATTTCATGTAGTTTCTTATTGCTAATATCCTAACTGCTTGCTAAATATCAAGGGAAAAGATTTTAATTTTAGGAAAAATACAAAATAAGTCTCATGAATAATATGTTATAAAAATACCAAAAGGCACCTGCCTACACATGATAGGCAAGTGCCTCTTATTAGTATCTTTAAGTATGTTTATCTTCGTTCCTCTGAATTCTTTTTACCATAAAGCATTGTAAATCCAACACTTGCTAAGCCCGTAATCATAAGTAATGACCAAAGCCAAAGATCATTGGTGTCTCCGGTCTTTGGAGCTGATGTGTCCTTAATATTATCCTGGCTGGACTTGTCCTGATAAACAATAGCATATGTTGAGAAGCGATCTGAGTCAAATGTTAATCTATATTTTGAATCTAACCTTCCATCAAGGTAATCCGCCCTTCCTTCATGAACACGAACAATACCAAAGCTTCTATCTAGCTTCCGTAAATCCTCTGGAATAGTAATTGTAATCTCTACCTTTCCATTTGGAACCTCTTTAACCTTTGCCACATCACTTCCGCCTATCTGCTTCCAAAGATTAATATCTAGATAAGTTCCTACAGTAAAGTCTTTTGGCATTTTATTTTCTACAGCCTTCTTATCAGATTGACTAACAGTTAAAGATAAATCCTTAACTTCAAGCCAAATATCAATGTCCTTACCTTCGGAAATAGCTTTCTTATCCTCATCTGTAAGTACTGCTCTCTTTATGTCATTGGCTGAACCAGAAAGTTGACCAGATCCGAAATTATCTTTTTGCTTTTCTTCAGGAACATTAACTATACCCTTTTCCTTTGTTTCTACTACATGTTTATTAGTATCTATTGGTACTACAAGCGAAGATTCATCTGCAATAACCTCTCCATCCTTGTCCAATTTTTCATTGCAAACATCACATGTCCAGTATTCTTTCATACCGGTTGCAGAGTTTGTTGCATCTACTTTTTCATGTTTAGTTCTATTTGAATGGGTACAATTCTCTCCTGTCAAAGTGACTATAATATTATAATCACTATAATTTGCTCCATTTTTACCAGTAACAGGGATTGTGATAGCATAATCTGTTCCATTTACTACGAAAGTAGAACCTTTATAAGTTAATTTTCCATCTGCAAGGGAAATATCATTGATTTCCTCCGAATCTGTCACAAGAATACCATAACTCATATTTGTTGGAATTGTAGGTAATATAACCTCTCCATAAGATGCATGTCCTGCAAGAATATTATCAGAAACTTCCTTAGCTCCAATATAATTTGCTTTTGTAATTGTAACGGTCACTGGGGTATCAAATACCTTGTCATTATGCTTAGCATCACCTACAACCTTGTAATAAACATTATATGTGCCAGCATTTGTTGCCGTTGGAATGTGATCCTTATAATCTCCATCTTTTGTTAAAGAATATTTTAAAATTCCCTGGCTGCTAGTGCCAGCTGTAACAAGTGCCTGTTCAGAACCATTATATGTCAAGTTTTTTGCTACAGGAGCTGTTGCCGTTGGATCACCTTTACTGATTGTATAATCTACACTTGCTGTTACACCCTCCACTGTTACTTTTGCAGTATATTCACCTACAGTAGTTGGAGCAGAAGCTAGTAGAGTGCTACCACTGTAATGCTCTACATCAGAAGCAGTTGGAAGAGTTAATCCAGCATTAGTCCACATATTCTGCTGCTCATCTGTTCCAATATTGATTGTAGCTGGACTACCGGAATAAGCTGGCATAATGGCGCTAAGTGTCAATGCCACTGACCTATCACTGCTTGTCAGATCACAAATATTATCTAAGTTTTCACAGGTTGCCTTAATGGTGTCATTGTCTGTGATTGTTTTGTCCAAACTATATGTGAAATTGTGGGTATGTCTGCTTGAAACTTCGCTTCCACACCCGCCAATACTCATGTATGCTTTAAAGCTCTTTGTTTCACCGGCCTTGATTGTTCTGTTATTCCATGCATATGAAATTGCGGCATCAAAGCTACCAGACTTGCTGTTTTCGGAATTATTAGTAAATATATTTTCCCATAATCCATCAATCAACTCCATATACTGTCCATACCAAAAATTATCAACATCTGTTCCACTGTCCATACCTTTTCCAAAAAAGTTGAACTGAGAATCTTTATCATTTCCATGATTTTGATTTATCATTTTAAAGCCACTTCCGTCTTCAAAAGGTGTAATGAGTGCACAGTCGTCATTTCCGATTTGAACATCGGCACAGCTTCCAATAGAAAAGTCTTTTCCACATTTGCCTTGTTCTGAATAGTGTATATGATTTCCAATAATTTTCCTTCATTTTCAAAAGAAAAGGTGACCTTCACATTTAGGTTCTCATAATCTACACCCTCTGCACTGGCTTCTATTCGCCATATCTCACCATCACCAACCTTAATGCATGTCCAGAACCCACCATCACCACAAGTGGTTTGTAACCAGGAGTTAAGATGACCATAAATATCAAATGAACCATCAATTGTATATTTATATGCCATAATACCATTGTTGTCCGTAACATAACCATCGGGTAAATACTTGCTTCCGGCATATACCACAGTAGAAGTAAAAAACATAGTTGACACTATTAAGCAAATAGACAGAATCAGCGATAAGGTCCTTTTTGTAATTTTTTCTTTCATAGTATCCTCCTTGAGAAATATTTAAGATCAGTGCATTTTTAAACCATAAAGCTCAAAATTTTTTGCAAAAAACAAAATATGCGCATTGCTTCAACAAAGTAGTAGTAAAAATGTTGCAATACGCCACTATTTTGAAGAAAATTATATAAAGGCAATTGACAAAAATTCAAACACGGCTATGTTTGCTCCTTTAAAATTGTCAATACTTTATTGTTTGCCATCTCCGTTTGCTTATCTGTCAACTACTCAAATTAAGAAATTAAAAATTACTCCCCAAACATATGTTCGATATAATATTTTTAAGGTTTTCTCCTCAAAGCTCTACCATAGGTTAATGCCTATATGGCAGTGGCTTTTTCCATGGAGTTATAGCTCTGATTACATAAATAAATCTCTTATGCTAAATCTGGAGAAATAAACATTTGCTTATGATAACCATTAATGACCTTATAGCAGTGCTTGTACCCTGTGCCGCTTTTTAATCAAATATAATAAGGTGAACCCTAATGGATAGCACCTTTTGTATTATCATAAAATACACCGCTTTTATGTCAAAACATATATTCTTTTTATAATTCTAATAGAAAACCCCGCCACCTTCTTTAGATAGTATAGCCAGTTGCTATTTTATTTAGTGTATCATAAGTACCAATTCTCAGTCAATTTATTTTGCAGCTTTTGTCGAATCAAATTGTGCAGGATTACAATACATGTGTTAAAGCATCAAAAAATTAAAGCGAGAATAGCTCTCTTGTGTTATATTTGAATCACCACAAAGCAAAAAACATAAAGGAGCATTCTCGCATGGCAAGTATAACACAAGATATGAGATTTCGTAAAGCTTTAATTTATTATGCAAAAACATATTGCTTCTAAGGCTGCAGGCCATTATAAAACCAATAGCCAATACGTCTATAGATGTAAACTTATCTCATCTTTTAAACCTAGTATTTCCAGCGTTATTATTATCTCTTTTCCAACATCAAAACCATAGTTTCCACGTTGGCCTTTAGAAGAACATGTTAAATAGATTTAAGGGGATTCAGATCCTTATTGCCAATAGCATTAACCGCTTTCCGCTTTTTTCTCCGAACTCGGTTTATATGCCGTTCAAAATCACCATTGCGCAGCAACTCAGCAAGGACCAGCTGCTCAAACACAGGTACCATACAAGAATAAAAGCCAAGTCGACGCTGAAAATCTTCCAGCAGTTTTTCCGGCAGAATCATATAACCGATACGTATGGACGGGGCAATAGTTTTTGAAAATGTATTGACATAAACCACATTGGAATCGGTGGTTATGGAAAAGAGAGAATCCTCTGGCTTTTTAGAAACAGTTAGTTCAGAATAATAATTATCTTCAATAATAAAACCATCTCTTTGCTTCGCCCAACGAAGGTATTCATGTTTCTTTGATATACTGGCGGTAATACCGCTTGGAAAACTGTTAAAGGGAGTAACATGCAATATGGTTGCATCTGTTCGGTCCAACTCTTTTGAAAATATGCCGTCCTGACTCATCGAAAGCATATCGCATTGAATGCCCATCGCTTCATAGACTTTCCTGATCTTATCATATGATGGCTGTTCAAGGGCAAATTTTTTCATGTTTCTAAAAAGCTGGGTAATCAGGCCATAAAGGTATTCTGCACCGGATCCCACAATAATTTGTGATGGCTTTACGAGTATTCCGCGGCTTCTTGCCAGATATGAACAAATTTCCTTTTTAAGTTCATCACATCCGCTGTTTGGAGATTTTATAAAAATCCGATTTCCGTAATAAGACAATACTTTTCTCATGGTTTTGGCAAATACCGAAAAGGGAAAATCCCCCACACTGCTGGATTGTGGCTGGATTTCAGGAAAGGTACTGCTATGCAATACCGGAGTTCCATGGAAATCAGATTTATGATAAATAACGAAACAGCCACTGCGCTGGCGAGTTTCAATATAACCTTCTTCACTCAGTAATGCAATTGCGTGCTCAACGGTAACAACACTTACACCAGTCTCCTCAGCAATGGTCCGCTTTGAAGGAAGACGGCTTCCATAAGGATAAACTTCAGATATAATATCCTGCATAATTAATTTATACAGCTGAATATAAGCAGGTACCGATGATCTGGAATCAATATGATAGTTCATCTGGTTATATAAAATTCTCCTTTCCTGGTTATTTTTATAATATCAGTTTTATTGTATTCTTTATTTACAGATTTGTAAAGAAGACATTCACTTAAAAAAGATATAAAAATTAATAGGATATTTAATAAATCAGTAAAGGGGATATGTAAACATGAACAAAAACTGTAACACCACTGTCAAGTTGACAGTAACCGCCATGTTTATGGCAATGAATATTGTACTTAGTTCTTTCGGCATACCGATTCCCGGTGGGCATCTATATTTTAATAACATAGTTATCTGCCTGTCATCAATCTTGATAGAGCCATTGCAGGCATTTGTAGTAGGCGGTATTGGAGCCTTTATCGGTGATTTTCTGTTCTACCCTGCACCGATGTTTGTTTCCCTTGTTACTCATGGCTTACAGGCTGTTGCAATTTCATTATTTTCCCACAGATTTTTGAAAAACAACCCACGCCTTGCATCTGGAATAGGCGTTGCTGTCGGTGCTCTCATCACTACCGTTGGGTATTCACTGGGAAGAGCTTTCGTTTACAGTACTCCGGAGTATGCTTTGATGAATTTACCTTTCCAGATACTTCAGGCCATGTTCAGTGCCGTGGTTGGTATGTTGCTGTGCTGGAATTTCGGAATTCATAAATTATATACCAGGATAACAAATTCTAAACATACTTAATTTTTAGCCTCCCTTGCAAGTTCAGGTGCATATCATGGCTTTAGTTGAATTGTTAGAGGGTTCTATATACATCTATAGTGCAAACAAAGGCAGACATGGAATAAAAGGAGTAGGGGTAGCTTTTTATATTGAACCTTTGACTAATTAGATACCAATTAAGAGAAAAAAAGTTGATTCAGAAACAGGTTGTTAAAAATGTGGTGTCGCAAAACTACTCTTTGAGTAGTTTGTGACACCCTATTTTTGTTAAAAAAAATAAGTGCCACAGCCCTCAGACTGTTGATTCAGAAAGGATGTTTAATACAGAAAAGAGGTGTTGTAATATTTTATGGAAAGAATTTCACAAACAAGAGTGCAGAGAAACTAGACCAATTACCCAAAACACACCACAAAACATCTGTTACTTTAATGTTTCTAATTTCTAAGCACCTTCTGATCCAGACGATAAAAACTATTCTATCTAAACTACTGTCTTCTAATATTTAATCTAATCTATCAACTCACCTCTATCATTTTTAAGGCAGTTGATATGTTACCGCAAGCAATAGAAAGGATATAAGCTATGTAGTTACGTATAAAATACTTGAATAGAAGTCAAATAAAAGAGAGCGCCTGTTGCAGCTCTCCTATATACCTAAGGTTTGTATTCACTTTAAAATCTTTAATTAGAAATTTATCGAAAGCATTCTAGTAAATTATATGATTACTATAGATTATACCGTTTTTAATAATTCAATTGCTCTTTTATACAGCGAGTCGTATTCACAGCCACAACTTCCACAATCTCTATCAGCTTGTTCTATTGCTGCAAGCAATTCTTTTACAAAAAGTTATTGACGATCATCTTGCCAATCTAAAAGAAAAGATTGATAAAGGCTATGTATACAAACGAAGAAAAAAAGCAACTACTAAACATAATGATGATAGCTATACCAAGAGTAGACCTATATCATGAAAATCTTAATTCAACTCTATTTTTTTACTGAGGTAATAGGGTAGTAAATCTGCTCTATTACCTTATATATAAAAACATAAATGAGATATGATAAAATGCCCGGAATGTATAAACGGGGACAACTATTAGTATTATTATTTTAACACTGCTAAAATAAATGTAACCTATAAGAAAATATGTAGTAAAGTTGGAAGCACAAAGTTAGAAACTGAAAAGGTACTAAAAGCAGGCATAAAGAGTTTGAAGATACTGGAATCTCTAAAGCTGATAATAATATTAGTGTTAATGATTACTTTGATTTCTGGTATAAAATCTATGTACTTATTAACTATAAATATAATACTCAGAAAGCTTACAAGGTAGTTATTGAAAATCACATAAAATGTGCCTTAAAAGCTGCAGTACATCCATATCAATACATTAAAGAAAATCCTATGCAATACATCAGATTACCTAAAGATGATAAAATCAAAGAAGATGAAGAAGCTCTAAAATAATTGCCGTTGAATGGTTAAACAGAATAATAGAACGGTTCCATTTTGGTAGTTATTTTTATATACCACTGAAGATTGCTTTTCACACTGGACTAAGAGCTGCAGAAGTATGTGGTCTTACTTGGGATTGTATTGACCTAGAATATAAAGTTTTGAAGATAGAAAAAATTCTTATTGGAAAAGGCAACGGTGTTTTTGAATTTGGTACTCCTAAAACTAAGAGTTCCAGGAGAACTATGTAATTGCTAACACCTTAGTGTCAATATTAAAGAGACATAAGACCTTCCAAAATGAAAATAAGTTAAAGTATGGCAAGTATTATAAAACATCTAACTTTGCTTGTACTAAAGAGAATGGTGAAACCATAACTACTGATACATTAAAGTATTTAAGCAGAGTAGTAAATTATGAGATAGGATTTGTCTTTAACTTTCACTCACTAAGACATACCCATGCTACTAGAAGCAGAAGCAAACATCAAAGACATACAGATGAGACTAGGGCATATCAGACTTGCCACAAGCATGGATACTTATTCTCTTCTAACAGATAAATGAAGCAAAATACAGTAGATATTTTTGAAAGTTTAGTAGCCAAAAATAATTTGCTACCAAAGCCGTTTCATTGGTAGCAAATTCGTAGCAAAACCTTTATTTGATTATTTATAATTTCCTCTAATCGGTGATTTTTCTATGAAGTTTAACAACACTCTCCACATGGCTCGAGAGGACAGAATGAATGTCATTTGAGTATGTCCGTTCTCGGGAACATATTGGTGTTAGTATATTAGTGTAGACACAAAAAGCCGAACACCTTAAAATATAAAAAGGGAAGGAAGTGTCTACAATGGCAAAAGGGCAAAAGTATTATACAGAAGAATTTAGAAAGACAATTGTAGAG
>FZPS01000191.1_pt54 | contig 33307 bp, 25 predicted proteins | sample 1817821 | NCBI WGS metagenome assembly FZPS01 (sample SAMEA104158645, study PRJEB21678) | metagenome | place: Germany | collected 2015-04-21
CCTGTTTCGACTTCTTCTACAACCGTGCGTTTAAACGCTTCGCTGTATCTAACATAGGGCTTTCTTCTTTTCATGAGTCAATTCCTTTATCATGTAGTAATGAGTCAACCATTTTCAGGACGGGTCATCCATGCCTTCCTTATTGGGTTCCGGTCATGATGTGGTCATGGTATGGTCATCGCCATGAGCACATCATAAGCGCAAGACAAGCTGTAACCAATAGGGAGGCAATGACTTAGGTGCAAGATAAAATTGAGTTGACAGCATTCTTGCTTTTCTATTGTATGAAACCATAAAAAAAGAGGTGAAAACAGCAATGAAAAACAGCCTTTTGGAATTGATGAAAGACAGGCGAAGCGTGCGCGCCTACAAGCCGGATCCTTTGTCTGAAGAAGATATAAACGACATCTTAGAGGCGGGCAGGATCGCGCCGTCTTCCCAAAATCGCCAGCCATGGCGCTATATCGTTTTCACAGATAGGGAAGAAATCCGCAAACTATCTCGCAATACGGGACTGCTGGGACTCAGCAATTTTTTCATAAAAGATGCGCCCTGCGTGATCATCGCTTGCGCCGAGATGAAGAAAAACCTCAGAGTAAACAAGAAGGATTATTACCTCGTGGACACCGCGATTTCCTTTCAACAGATGATACTTTGCGCCTGGGAAAAGGGAATAGCCAGCTGCTGGATGGCTGCTTTTTCGGAGAGATTGCTCGCGCGGTATCTAAAAATCCCCAAAAGTTGGAGGATTGTAGCCATGTCGCCTTTCGGGTATCCGGAGGATGAAGAAGGCTTCTACGGCAAGCTTTTAGACAGGTTTTCCAGCGGCGAGAGAAGGATGCCAATGGAAGAAATTGTACAGTTTTGGCAAACCGAAGATGAGAAAAAGTGAGATTTGCTGTTGACAGAAATATGTTTAATTTTAACATGAAATTATTGAAAATTGGAGAGATAAAATGCCATCAATCGCTATTTTGGGATGTATGTGGGGCGACGAAGCCAAGGCAAAAATTGTCGACTATCTTGGCTCAGACGCAGATGTTGTCGTAAGATTTCAGGGCGGCAGCAATGCCGGGCACACCATTGTCGTGGACGGGAAGAAGTATGTTTTCCACACCGTTCCTTCGGGAATGCTTTATGAAGATACAAAGTGTATCATCGGCGCCGGAGTGGTGATCGATCCCACCCGTTTAGTGGAAGAAATCCGCTCTTTGGAAGCCGCCGGTGTGGACTTTGGAGATAGACTCTATATCGATGAAAGAGCGGGAGTTGTGCTCCCCCTGCATCAGTATTTGGATAAACGCAATGAGGAGATTCTCAACAAAGGCAAGATCGGAACTACGGGGCGTGGAATCGGTCCCACCTATGCCGATCTCACCGCTCGCTTGGGAATTCGCCTGGGAGATCTGGCGCACAAACGCTATTTGAAACAGCGCCTGAAAGACCTCTATCTCTATCATGGAGTAGAGATTACGACTGCAGATCTAAATGAGCAATGCGATCTCTTGAAAGAAAACTGGGAAGTGCTCAAAAAGCATTGCAGCAATACTTTACCAATCCTGCATGAAGCAAAGGCGCAAGATCTAAAGATCATCTTTGAAGGTGCTCAGGGCTCGCTCTTAGACCGCACTTGGGGAAGCTTCCCCTACGTTACATCCAGCAACACAATGGTGGATGCAATCGGCACGGGCAGCGGGTTTTCGGCTCGCAATGTGGATGAGGTGATAGGTATATTCAAATCCTATGCCACCCGCGTGGGCGAAGGTCCTTTCCCCACCGAGATCCACGGCGCTTTGGCGGATCAGATCAGGAAGCAAGGCAATGAATTCGGCTCTACTACCGGGCGCCCCAGACGCATTGGATATTTCGACGCCGTGATGGCTGCATATACCGCTAAACTCAATACTTTAGACGGAATTGCGCTCACCCTCTTGGACGTGCTTTCCGGCGTGGAAGATATCAAAATCTGCGTGGGATATGAGTATAAGGGCAAGCTGCTCAACACTCCGCCCTCTCACGTGCTGGATTTGGAAAAGGTGAAGCCTGCCTACCTCTCTTTTGAGGGCTGGGAAGAGGACATCACCGGTGTTCGCCACAAAGACGATTTGCCCAAGAATGCGCGCCTCTATTTGGAAGCTGTGGAAGACCTCACCGAGGTTCCCGTGCGCATAGTATCGGTGGGCAAAGAGCGACACGAAACCTTTATGTGTTAATAGATTGTAAGCCATGAAAAAGAAAAGATATTGTCTGCTCGTCCTGCTGATTGTCTTTTCGACGGGACTGTTTGCCGGCGAGCAAGACACGCTGAAAGTTCTTACTACTCCGCAATTTGCCGGGGCGTATTATGCTCCTTTTGCGCGTAACTATCTCGGCGCAGAGGCGGCAGGGCGCGGCTATACCGGAGTTGCCATGGCAGGCAGCTCGGAGATGGGGCTGATCAATCCTGCGGTTATGAGACCGGATTCAATTCGCGTGTTCATAGAGATGGATATCAAGCCATCCATACAAGAGCCGGAATTGGAGTATTTTGCGCGCTATAAATCCGACGTTCCCATAGGAATCGCCGGGCTGGGCATGCCGCTATCCTCAAAAATGCACCTCGCGCTGTGTTATAGCAACCCGCAATCGATTGTCTTAAATGATTATACCATAGAGATTAATCAGGGCGGCGAGATCATAAACAGACAGCCCAAATATGAGCTGCATCAAGCCAGCATCATGGCAAACTATTTGTTAAGCGAAAGCTTCAGCATCGGGCTGGGCGTGCACAATCAAATCCATCGCATAGGCGATTCGATCTTCTTGCACGATTTTCATAGAGATTCCCATGATAAATATGCACTCGGGGTGCAGCCGGGCATGCTCTATGAGAAGGGCGGGCTTGGCTTTGGGCTGAGCGCAATGCTGCCTTGGAAGATAGATTGGGACATGAGGCACGTGGATTATGAGCAGATTTTGCCTTGGGAAATCAAAGGCGGAATCAGCTATGAAAAGGGGATAAATCGGGCTGCGCTGGACATCGGTTATAGAAATTTCAAGGCGGAAAACGAGATTTTCAAGGATGAGCTAAGCCTCGGCTTGGGGCTGGAACGCCGCGACGGAAACAGAGTCTATCGCCTCGGATATATGTATAAATCCGACATTTGGAGCGGGACGATACTCTTTCCTATCCACAGCAATCTCGATGATGTGGGCGATATCTGGGATTGGCATGAAAGCATTCAGATTTTGCCGGATGAGCAGCATCACCTCAGCGCGGGCATTGAATATCTCTTCAAAGATGGCAGCATAAATGCCTCTATTTTGCAGGCTGCATTTGGCGAGATCTATACCACGCATCTGCAGCTGGGGCTTAATCTTAGGCTCAGCGTTTTTACCCGTAAGAGGGAAATCAAATCATGAAGATGGGTGCATCGGTTCAGATTCGGGCAATATCAGAATATAAATTACAAGAGATAGAGAACGCCGTAAGTCGTTGGTTTGACGGCATTAAAAGCAATAGATTCAGGCGTAGTAAGAGGGTCTTGATCAAGCCCAATATGTTGGGCGCATACCTGCCTTCGCGCGCGATTACCACTCATCCCGTAGTGGTTGAAGCTGTTATCCGCTATTTCTTGAGTAAAAATAAAGAGGTGTGGCTGGGGGATAGTCCCGGCGGAAGTGTATCTGTATCAAAGGTATGGGAGCTTTGCGGCTTTCAAGAACTCGCCGATAAATATCCCATCAAGTTGGTCAATCTTTCTACTCATCCCTATAGAACCGTGGAATCGAACGGACATAGCCTCAAGATATCTAACGCCTTGTATGAATGCGGGATAGTGATCAATGTTGCCAAATATAAGACGCACTCTTTGATGGCGTTTACGGGCGCGCTAAAAAACCTCTATGGCTTGGTTCCGGGCATGGTAAAAAGTGAATATCACCGCTTGCATCCTGATACTCACGGCTTTGCAGATCTGCTTTTGGCTCTGTATCTGGCTGCGCGTAAGAAGATTAGCTATAATATAATTGATGGCATCACGGGGATGGATGGTGCGGGGCCTTCAGCGGGAAAGGTGCAGAATTTCGGGCTGCTCATGGGTAGTCAAAGCGTGTCTGCGCTGGACTATGTGGCAAGCAAGATGATGGGATTCAAGATAAAAGATGTTCCCTATCTGCAGCCGGCGTTGATCAAAGACGGCATCCTGCCTTCACAAATCACTGTGCCGCGTAGCTTCTATAACTATCGCCTCGATGCAGATATAGCGCTGGTTAAGCTCCGTAAAGAAGGTTTGAAATACCTCCCGCCTATACTCTCGAAAGCTTTTCAAAAGATATATTACTATTTTCCGCTTATCAGCGATCGCTGTATCAAGTGTGGTGTTTGCGTGCGTTCCTGCCCTGTGGAAGCTATTGCCTGGCAAGAGAATGGCTATCCTCTGGTGATGCGCGATGAGTGTATCAAATGCATGTGTTGCCACGAACTTTGTCCCATCCAGGCGATCGATATCTATAAATCCTTTGTGGCACGCAGGTTCATGAGATGAGACACAGAAAGAAAGAGGTTCCCGTGGTCTTGCGGTATATCTATTATGCGGTGATCGTTCTGCTTCTTATCTGGATCGGATTCACGGGGCGCAATAGCTTTTGGAAGACGGGAAAACTTAAAAAAGAGTTGCAGGTTTTGGAACAAGAAACTCTGAGGCTCAAGGCAATTAACGACTCATTACAGCTGGAAAATCAAAGACTTAAAACAGATCCGCAGGCGGCAGAAAAGGCTGCTCGCGAACAATTTGGCTTCACCAAACCGGGGGAACAGGTTTTCAGGTTCGTCCCGGCTCTTGAGGAGGGAAAATGATTGATGAAACTGATATTTTACGTTTAAGTGCAATTAGCCCCAGGGCAGAATCAGGGATAAAACGGATTGTATCCAATCTCTTGAATCCCACAGAGAGGCCTACCGACGAGTTTGTAGGACACACCGCTCTGCTCATAGCGCAACACAAAGAAATGCTCAAAGATCCCGATAGGGTGGCGGCAACGGTCAGCACAATATTTACCATCATGTTCGATACGCTGATCTATTCGCCAAGAGCAAACCAGGGCGAGCTCTACGAGCTATTAGCCCTCACAACGCATATGCCTATCTTGGATAATAATCATGTGTCGCAAAAGATGTTGGGAATCTTGTGTAACTATCTGGAAAGTGGGCCGCTTAGTACTGCTTTTTATGCCAAGCTGCAAAGGCTTTGCATCTATATGGAAATCTCGCATTTTGAGGCGGCAAAGAGCTTGATTGTCGAGATCCAAGAAGATTTGGACAAGCAGAGCTTTGAATCTCAAGTCCTCTTTAGAGTGTGTAAACTCAGGCTTTTAGACCATCAAAATAATAAAAGGCAGAAGTTTATCGAATATCTCTCTTTGATAGTGGATGTCTTGTGGGAATCGGGTCCTGATGCCGCGATATTTGTACTCTTGAGTTGGTTTTGTCAGGTCAATTATCTGAAGAACAGCAAGTATTATGAGATGATCTTGGGAAGCGTCTATAAGAACCTGAAAAACAAGCCCGGCTTGAATATGGTCACTGCCGGATATGCGCTTTTCAACCTTGATGATCATCGCATCGATGTGAATACTAAGAACTCTATATATAGAACTCTCCTGGCGTATGGGGGTGATTTTATGGGCTCAATGCACCTGCATCGCCTGCATCTCTATGCGGGGCAAAACTCCGAATTTGACGCCGTGAACTTCTATCACAGTGTTCAGAGTTTTAAGGATTCAAATGTGCACATTCAAAGATGCTGGGAAAAAGTGATAAAGATGTCTGCATTCTTGCGTCAACACTGTTCGCCGCTTGAGTATAAGATCAGTATGGTCTTCCTGGAAAACAAGGTGACAGAGCTCTCAAACCAGAATACGGTGCGCAATGAACTCTTCGTGGAAAACATCCGAAATAACTATCAGAAGATCGAGTATCTCTATAATGAAGTGGATGAACTCTCGCTCACGGATGCTTTGACGGGGCTCAAGAATCGTCGTTTCATGGATAATAACCTTATGCAGATCTTTGCGCTCATCGCGAGGCATAGAACGCAGATCACCTTTGCGATGATGGATATAGATTGGTTCAAGAAGGTGAACGACAAGTATGGGCACAGTGCCGGGGATCAGGTCTTGCGCGATCTCGCCGAGATCTTTACAAATTTCTTCCGTAAGAGTGATATCATCATCCGCTATGGCGGGGAAGAGTTCCTGGCAATCCTCTTTGATGTGGGCGAAAAGAGTGAAGAGCTCTTGGAAGGGCTGCGTGAAAAGATTCAGAAAAAGAGCTTCATCTATGAAGATAAGACGATAAAGATCACCATAAGCATAGGGTGGAGGCTGAGCCTGATCTCAGATCACGTGGGCTTTGAACTCATAGATAAATATATCAATGAAGCGGATAAAGCGCTCTATCGCGCAAAGAATGAAGGACGCAATCGTGTGGTCAAATATGTCGAAGATAAAGCTTAGTCCGGCAATGTGTTTAACTGCAATCAGCGGGGATCATGAAAATGATTCTTGACATTTATACGGTGGAGCAAGTTTATTGAAACCTCAAGGAGATATAGCATGGCAAAGATTATAGTTGAAAACTTAAACAAGTATTACGACAACGGCTTTCACGCCGTCAAAGATGTCAGCTTTGTAGCTGAAGACAAAGAGTTTATGGTGCTCGTAGGCCCTTCAGGCTGCGGTAAGACCACCGTTTTGCGCCTGATTGCCGGCTTGGAGGAAATCTCCAGCGGTGATATATATATCGGGGATACTTTGGTGAATAATAAGCAGCCCAAAGAACGTGATATCGCTATGGTCTTCCAAAACTATGCCCTCTATCCGCATATGAGCGTGTATGATAACATGGCTTTTGCGCTGAAGCTGCGCAAGGAAAGCAGAGCCGAGATCAAGAAGAAAGTGGATCATGCGGCGGGGCTTTTGGGCATTGAAAGCATGCTCAAGCGTAAGCCTGCTCAACTCTCCGGCGGTCAGAGGCAAAGGGTTGCCTTGGGGCGCGCAATCGTTCGCAATCCAAAGGTTTTCCTCTTTGATGAGCCGCTCTCAAACCTTGATGCAAAGCTCAGGGTTGCCATGCGTGCGGAGATCGTTAAACTTCATAGAACGCTTGAGAATACAATGATATATGTCACTCATGATCAGGTGGAAGCGATGACCATGGCAGATAGGATCGTGGTGATGAAAGACGGCATACTCCATCAGATCGATACCCCGCTTGATATCTATAATAGCCCTGCAAACCTCTTTGTTGCGGGCTTCATAGGCAGTCCGGCGATCAATATCGTGCATGGCAAGCTTGTCGCTAAAGATGGTGCGCTTGCTTTTGACGGTGAGGATTTCCATCTGAAACTCACGCCGGATCAAGCTGAAAAGCTTAAAGCTTATGAGAATAAGCCCATCATCATGGGTGTGCGTCCTGAAGATATCTATGATGCGCGCCACGATGCAATGGCAGATTTCCCGCAGCAATTCACCCCCGTCTGCGATCTCGTGGAGCCCTTGGGCAATGAATATCACGTATTGCTAAAGGCGGGTGATCACGGCTTTACTGCGCGCTTTGATCCTAAAGACTTGCCGCAGATGGGCGAGAAGCTGCTCGTCTCTGTGGATATGGTGAAAGTCCACTTCTTTGATCCTGAAAGCGAAATAACTATCTACTGATAAAGAGCCGTTTAAGTGGCTGCGAGATACACGCGAGGGAGTCCCGAATGCCTCCTAAATATGGTGGCAAGCTCTTCGATGGAACTTGGTAGCTATGTTACGCTCATCTTATGTCTTTTCTTTGTTCTGATGGCGGGCTCCTTGGGTGCTGTCAGATCGTCGGCTGCGGCATTGGCTTTGGCGGATGTATCGCTGCTTTCGGATAGCGCAGATGCCACTGCAATCTCTCCAATCGCTGATGTAGCGGGCATTGCTTTTTCTTATATCAGCCCTTTCTCTACGCCGGGAATACATCTCTGTGGTCTTCATCAGAGCTTCAAGGTGGGTGAGTTTAAGTTCGGCGCAGGAACGGGATACCTCAATCATGAAGACTATACGGCGCACAATCCTTACCTCAATGCGGCATGGCTGAAGAGCGGCTTTGCACTGGGAGCAAGTCTGCATCTGGATTATGACAGCGTGGGCGATGACGGAGAGTATCGCTTCGGCGGAGACATCGCTATGGGATACTCCTACAAGGATTACAGGGCGGAAGCAAGATGCTTGGATATAGGCGGCGAGGAAGCCGAGATGGGCGTCTTTCTTGCAAAAGAGATCAATGAAGCGGTGAGCCTCGGCGGGGGCTATGTTCATCCCAAAGCCGAGAAGGGCTCATTGAGGGTTGCCATGACATATAAGCTGCACGAAAACCTTGATATATATGGTTCTTGGATGCACTACCCCGCGTCTTTCGGCGGCGGAGTGAGGCTGAGCCACGATAAGCTAAGGCTGATCTATAGCATGAGAACGCACACCGAGCTGCGCCCTTCACACGGACTCTCCTTGGAATATGGCTGGTGAGGGAGAGCTATGACTATCAACACACAGGTAATACAACAGATTATATACATAGGATTTATGGAGCGTAAATCGTGAATAAGAATACTATTATTTTGATGATTATTATCTGCCTCTCTTTCGGGCTTGCCCTCGCGCAGGAACTGAGTGAAGAGCTATATTTAGACGAACTCGCGGATCAGATGCTGGAAGAGGTATATCTCGGCTTTGAGCCCTATACTTTAGGACTGAAGCTCGCCGGTAAAATGGGGAGATTGCCCTATACTCTGAACACATTACAGGTAAATGCAGAGCGTTGGCGACTGCAAGCGGGCATGAAGACGGACTTTTACGATCTTAATTTAGGCTCCTATACAAAACCTGATACTGGCAACAGGTTCGCTGCCAATATACAGCTTTCTTATGATGATATGATCTATCTCGGTGCGTTGAACCCCGCATTCGGCAAAGGTTTGCTCTTCAAGGAAAGCAAAGACGGACGCAGCTTTAACAGTGCGCCTGATCCTATGAGCTACACTCCTTTCGGCCTCGGAGTAAGGCTTGATAGAGATGTGATGTATGTGACAGCGCTATATAGTGTTGTGAGTCGTATGGCGCAACTGAGGGACGACAAGATTGATCGCCTTTATGCTACGAAAGCGCATGATGACTTCAAAGTTCAAGAACACATAGCAGCATTGAGTTTGGGTTATAAGTCCGATAGCTTGCAGGGCGGGATTATGCTCGCCACGCAGAACTATAGCAAAGGCTTTAGCAAGGACGAGATAGAGAAAGACTTACTCAACCTCAACTTGATGGCAGGATATCACACGGATAAGAACCGGATAAGCGGCGAATTGGGCTTGCAGACGACAGGACTGGCAGGCAAAGCAGAATGGGAAGGCAAGTGGGATAACTTCACCCACAAGTGGCATTACCGGCATTTGGGCGACTATCAACTGCCTGCTTACGCGAAGAGTGTTTACTTCAAAGAGCAGCGGCATCAAGAAGAGCTGGGCGGCGCGCTCTGCCTGGATTTGGACAAGCGTTCTAAGCTGAGACTGAGCAGCACGGCAAACAAGCTGACAGATAGCCCGGGGAAGAACAAATGGATGCTAAACAGCGGCGCAGATTACAGCTACGGCAACAGAGGACACAAGCTCAGCCTTGCAGTAAGGCGCATAGATCGCGAACTCCTTGCCCAGTATGACGAGGGCTATCTTTCCACGATTCCGGCGAACTGGCGCTTCCTGATCAGCGGCGAAGTGCGCGTAGCAAAACACGTATCCATCACGCAATCAGCCCGCTATCACCACCAAGAAAAGAAGGCTTCGCTGAACAGCGGATTCGTGTGGAACCAAGGCGTAAGATGGGAGCAAGAGCACTTTTGGGCATTTCTCGGCGCGAGGCTGCACAACAGCACGAACTTCGCGATGGTATTACTAAGCGACGACGAGAGCGGCTATGAGAGCCTGAGCAAGGACGGCATCCGCGGTGAGCTTGAGCTGGGCTGTAAGTTCAAGGCAGGAAGAGGCAGGATAAGATATATTGAATACGGCGATGCAAGAGAGCTTTACATGATCTTCGGCATCACAATTCATAGATTGCCCTAAGTGCTTGCAGGGCATTTATATCGCATCTTAGCAGCGTCCGTTTCGGAGGCACGAAAGACGGATAAGAGACGTCTTCTCGAAGATAGCTCTCCACCGCGACTTTGCTGTATTGAGCCAGGCTTTCAAAGGGCGCAAAGCGTCCATAACGCACATCCCAGATTTCCCCGAAGACAATGCGTAGCGCCTTATTTCGCACTCGCGTGGGAATGTTATAATCCCTGAAAACAGGCTGCTTGAGAGGCAGAAAATCCTTGGCATAAAGCGCCCACAGCTTACGATGCAGCCTGAGCTTTAGCGGGATTTCAATCCAATAATCCAGCATGCCATCATCCCAGAAGGGCAGACGCCACTCGTAGCCGAGATCTTCATAGACGCGCAGAGAATTGACGATGAATTTCGCCTGCCGCTCTTGCATGTCGAAATATTCGTAGAGCGCGGCTGCCTCGAGCGCGGTCATTTCAGAGGGGATATCCATTGTTTTTTCTATTCTTTTGTCAAAGCCGGCGCACTCTTTCTCGTCCGCATTTTGCCAGAGTCTGTAATGCTTTGCCCTGATTTGCGCGAGCAGCTGATCTTTGGTGAAATGCGTCTGATGTGCATAGATATCAGGCAGATGCCCGTTTTGCAGGAAGTCGGCACTATGCCCAGGGATGAAGACGGCATCAGCCTCGAAGACCCCCTCTGCTTTGAGCGTTCTAACCGCTTGCCAATCTTGAATATGCGGCGATGAAGAAGCATTGAAAGCACGACGGTAATATCTTTTGCGATCGTCCGAAAAGTATGCCTGATACCAGCTTTTATGGGTATATTCGGCGAAATGCCAGGGGATGCCGAGAGCCTTTGCCACGCTTTTCGAGATGCGTGCCTCGGGGTTATTCCTTGCGCCATAAGAGAATGCGAGCAGTTTGGGATAGCCCGCTTCTTTGAGCAGATATGCCAAAAGCCGGGAATCATAACCGCCACTGAGCGGAATAACCGCCTGCCTGCCATTCAGTGAACGGATGAGATGCTCTGTCATAGCTTCATGCATGGCGTGCATATCGCGAATGAGTTCAGGCACCGGCTTATCCGATTCATGGGTATGCAGATAGCGGTAGTAAGCCTTGAGCTTAGGCATGCCAAAAGAAGGATCAAAGACAAGATAATGCCCCGCCGGGATTTGCCTCACAGCCGGATTGAGCGTATCCTCGCCCGAAACAAAGCCCGTGATGAGGAACTCGCTAAAAGCAGAGCTACCCTCAAGCATTTGAGGCACAAGGACATCGATACTTTCAGCATGATCGCTGATCTTAGCCGAAGAATCAAAAAATAGCGGGATGCTACGAATCTTATCCACCGCGGCAAAGATGCCCGCAGGACGCTCTAAGATGCAGGCAAAGCTGCCATTTAGCTCTCGCAACTTAACAGCAAAATCATCCTCACTCGCCACAGAGACAAAGTAATCCCCCAAAGCTTTGCCCGTGAGATACTTACCCTCGCGCGTGAAGGCATATCCCGCCACCGCGACAGCATCCGCTTGAAACCACTTACTATCCAGCAGCCTCATCTTTTTAACAATCCTCTAAGCATTTCAAGATCGCTGCGATGCGGCAAAAGCAGCGCCCTAAGCGAAAAGCCATCAATGTATTTCATTGCCACGAGGTAATATGCGCCGTAGAAGAAATAAGATATGGTGGATGCGAAAGCCGCACCATTTGCACCCCAGATGGGGATGAAGATCAGATTCAGGACGAGATTCATGCCCAGGCTGATGGTGGTTGCCAAGAGGTGAATCTTTGGCCTGCCGGAAGCAAAGAACCAGGGCGAAAGCAGCTTTGGCGCAGAGGCGAAAAGTATGCCCGGCAAGAGGATAAGCATGATAGCCGTGCCGCCTTGATATGCCTTGCCATAGACGAAGGGGATGAGAAAACTCCCCGCCGCACCCACGAAGCAAAGCAGGAAACAGATAAGCATGCTGAGCCTAAAGGTTTTCGCCACCACATGTCTGCCCTGCACTTCGTCATCCGCATTGTATAGCCTGCCGCTCAGCGCCGAATGGATAGCCATGGGAAGCAGGAAAAGCAGCTCCGCGATTGTGACCGCAATTGTATATACCCCAAGCTCTTTGACGCCCAGATATGCCTTGATCATGAACTGATCCAGCCGGTAATGCAGGAAGGCAAAAAGCGACGCAGTCCACGCCACCGAGCCGTAGAGATATTCCGCTTTCAGGATGGCACCCGTGATCTTAAATGAAAAGCCCTCATGCACCTTAAAGAGCAGCTGTATCAACCAGATAGACAAGGAGATAGCATTCACCAATACGAAGGTGAGCGGCGTGAGCAACCCCGAAACCCAAAGCAGGAGAATCGCCCCGCTTTTGATGAAGAAGGAGACCAGCCCCGCGCGGTTGTTTTCAATGATTCTTTCATCTGCGACCAGCCAATTTTGAAAGAGCTCCACAAAGAGCGTAAGCCCCATCAGAATAATGCCTAAGACAACATAGAAAGAGCTATAATCCGACAATACGCCAAAGAAAAGATAAGCCAGCACCACGCCGATGGACAGCCCCAAAGTAATCAGCGCGATGGTATTCAGATTTGTAGAAAAAACGTCCCGTCGCGCGAAAGCACTTTTCTTTTGAAAGTATGGCGCCGCGGAGACAATTCCCAGATGCCCAAAGGTTCCCAAGAGATTGAACACCAAGAGTATATAGGCGGCATATCCCTGCCCCGCAGGACCCAAGGCACGCGCCACGATGATGCCCGTGAGCATGCCAAAGATGATCTTAAGTATCTGCGTGAGTAGGTTGTGCCCTATATTTTTGGCATAGCCCATAGGCGCCCTTCCGCTCTAAAATATCTCGCTTTGTTCGTCGAGAGGAGTAATGCCTAAATGCTTATATGCCTTGAAAGTAACCTTCCTACCCTGCGTGCTTCGCTCCAAAAAGCCCTGCTGAACCAGATAGGGCTCAAAGATCTCCTCAATAGTGCCGGCATCTTCGCCGATCGCCGTGGCAATGGTCTTGATTCCCACCGGCCCGCCGCGATAGTTCTCTATGATCGTGGAAAGTATGCGTTTATCCATCTCATCGAGGCCGGCGTGATCCACCTGCAACATGCTCAGCGCCGCATTTGCAATCTCCAGCGTGATGATGCCATCGCCTCTGATCTGAGCATAATCGCGCACCCTTCGCAGGAGTCGATTTGCTATCCTCGGCGTGCCTCTGCTGCGTCGCGCAAGTTCTTTGATGCCTTCATCTTCCGCCTCCACTTCCATGAGTCTCGCCGAGCGTTTGAGGATCTTTTCTATGGACTCCTGATCGTAATAATCCAGCCTGAGAATGATGCCGAACCTGTCCCGCAGCGGCGGCGTGAGCAATCCCGCGCGAGTGGTGGCGCCTATCAAAGTGAAAGGCTCGATCGGTATCTTGAGCGTTCGCGAGGACGGCCCGCTATCCAGGATGATCTCCATCTCAAAGTCCTCAATTGCCGGATAGATATACTCTTCGATCACGTGTGAGAGGCGGTGGATTTCGTCTATGAAGAGCGCTTCATGCCTGCCGAGATTGGTAAGGATTCCCGCAAGATCGGAGGGCTTTTCGATAACCGGCCCGCTGGATACGGTGATGTCCACCCCTCTTTCGCGCGCGATGATGCTGGCAAGCGTGGTCTTTCCCAGCCCGGGCGGTCCGTATAGCAATACGTGATCCAAGGGCTCGCCCCGCATTGCAGCGGCTTTGATGCTGATATCCAACAGCTCTTTGATATGGTTTTGCCCTACGAATTCCTTGAGGGTTTTAGGCCGTAGGGCACGATCAAATTCGACCTCATTACCTTGTAATATAGGATCGTTAATCTTTTCTAACATGAGCTTACTTGATCTTTCCCAATAGTTTACTGATCTGCAAATACCAGACCATCCACACCGCTTCAAAGACGATGCCGCGGTTCATTTTTGAAACTCCGCCGGCACGTTCGGTGAAGATGACCGAGACTTCCTTGATCTTAAATCCTTTTACCCAAGCGCGGAAGTTCATCTCGATCTGGAAGGAATATCCATCGGAGAGAATGCTATCTAAATCGATGCTTTCCAGCACCTTACGACGGAAGCATTTGAAGCCCGCCGTGGGGTCGTTGATGGGCATGTGGGTGATAAAACGCACATATTTCGAGGCAAAGAAACTGATCAAAAGCCTGTGGAAAGGCCAATTCACGATATTCACGCCATTGCAATAGCGCGAGCCGATCACGAGGTCGTTATACTTCGCCGCCTCGATGAGCCGCGGAACGTCCGCCGGATCGTGTGAGAAATCCGCATCCATTTCCATGATATATTCATAGTCGTGCTCGAGCGCAAATTTGAAGCCCGTCACATAGGCGGAGCCAAGCCCCATCTTGCCCGGACGCTCAATGATATGCACTCTATCGGTGGTTTCCATGATCTTTTTTACCACATCGGCGGTGCCATCGGGACTATTGTCGTCCATCACGAGAATATCGAGATTGTCGTTATCTCTAAGTAGCACGCCTATAAGGCTTTCAATGTTTTCAATTTCATTGTAGGTAGGGATGATAATCAGTGTTTTCATTTTTTATCCAAGTTGTTTTTTAGTAGTTGTGCTTCCGGAACTTCGCGGAAGTTGCGGGCGGGGCTGCCCAGGACGATCGTGGCTTCGGGCACATCTTTGGTCACCACAGCTGCGGCGGCGACCATTCCATCGCCCTCGATCTTGATGCCGGGGAGTATCACGGCGCCCACTCCTATGCGGGCTCCGGTTTCCATCTTAACTCCCTTAAAATGATTGAATCTCTCTTTATCGCGCGCCATGTAATTGTCGTTACTCGTTGCCACGCAAGGCGCTACGAAGCAATAGTCTCCCACCTCGGAATAGGCGGTGATATAGGCATTTGTCTCGAACTTATTGCGCGAACCAATGGTGACGAAATTCTCGATCGCTACATTGCGCCCGACAATATTCAGCTCGCCGATGGTCACATTTTCGCGGACTGTAGCCAGATCTGCGATGAGATTGCGCTCGCCTATCGTGCACTGGGCATAGATCACCACATTTGCGCCGATCTGACAGAATGAGCCGACACGCGCGGGCTCCAGATTTTCGGGAACTTTAAAGATGCTGCGCGGTGATGAGAGCGGCTTTTTGCCGATGATCACATTGTCGTCGATGCGCACCCCTTCTCCGATCTCGGAGCCGGGATGAATCACCACATTGTGTCCGATCAGACAGTTATTTCCGATTTTCACATCATCCATGATAATGGTGTTTATGCCGATTTCGACATTTTCACCGATAGTTGCGCTACTTGCTATATGTTGATTCATCTTATCTCCATAAGGTGTTTATTTAATAACTCTTTAGAGGCGAGGTGATCGCCCTGACTCATGCCGGACTGATAAAGAAATATTACAATATTCCAGCATGATACCAATTATTTTCTCGACAAAGAATAAGGCAAGCAAAATAATGGGTCAAAGCGAAAAATCAAGGAGAAAAGCCATGAGAGAGTGGATAAAAAAACACAGCGAACACCTCACTTTAGAGGGAAAAAGTCCATTGACGGTCGAAGGATATGGGATTGATCTCAATCAATTTACGGAGTTTATGGAGCTCAGCCACCCCGGAATATCGCCGGAAAATATAGAGGTTGTCCACATCCGCGGCTTTTTGCGCCATCTTTCTTCAAATGGCGTGGGAAATCGCAGTTTGGCACGCAAGATTGCCTCGCTTTCCTCTTGGTTCGCTTTTTTGAGGCTGCATAAAGTGCGCGAAGACAACCCCATGCTGAGGATCAAGCGCCCGAAATATGAGAAAAAGCTCCCCCGATTTTTCACCGAAGAGGAGATGGAACTATTGCTGAGCATCCCCGATACATCCGACAAATATGGGGTGCGCAACAAAGCCATGCTGGAGCTGCTCTATTCCTGTGGACTGAGGCTGATGGAACTGGCAAATCTGAAGCTAAATGATTTAGACAGAAAGCGTAAGCTCATCAAGGTCTTGGGCAAGGGAGATAAGGAAAGGATGCTACCCGTGGGCGAAAAAGCCATGGAAAGCATGAAGGAATATCTCAAAATCCGCGGTGAATTCGCCAATCCGGAAAGCTCAAACCGCATCTTTCTGACCTCGAACGGCTGGGACTTCGATTCTTCCCAATTGCAGATAATCTTAGGCAGATATATAGACCTCATCGCACGCAGTAAAGGCTATTCGCCGCATACGATACGCCATAGCTTTGCCACCCATCTGCTCAATCGCGGCGCCGATATCCGCAGCATCCAAGAGCTGATGGGACACGCCCAGCTTTCCAGCACGGAAATCTATACGCATCTCAGCCTGGACGACATCAAAGAGGCTTATGAGAAGGGGCATCCGCGTAGCGGGGAATGATTGAAAATTCTCTCAGGGGGGATTGTCGGCAGAGTGAGTCTAAGATGATGATATCCATGCAGATGGCTATACTTTTCTGAAATGTGCATCAAAATTGCGTGTTAAATTTCTTCGTGTCCACTTCTTCGAGCGCAGCTAAATCCTTGCCTACCCATGTCTTACCTATTGGATCCAGCTTATGCAATGGTGGAGATATGGTCATGCCTATGACCACATCATGACCACATCATCACGAGAACCCAATAGGGGAGCCATGCAAAACGAGCCAAAATCCACGAAAAACACGATATTAGCCAAAAGAAAAAATAATACTGGACAGATTAAAAAAGAAATCGATAATGTGCTTCAAGTAAAAAAGAATAAATATTTTAAAATCAAGGTGGCAATAAAATGAAAGAAAAACTCTTTCTAATCGACGGCACGGCACTCATTTACCGCGCATATTACGCATTTATCCGCAATCCGCTTATCAATAGCAAACAAGAAAACACATCCGCAATTTATGGCGTGATAAATTCCTTTATTTCCTTGGTGGATAAGATGGATTCGCGTTTTATTGCCATCGCTTTCGACCGTGCGGCGCCCACTTTTCGGCATATCGATTACGCGGAGTATAAGGCAAATCGCCCGCCCATGCCGGAGGATCTGCGCAGTCAGATGGAGCCCGTGATTGAATTTTTTAGGCTGATAAAGGTGCCGGATGTAGGCGCGGACGGCTTTGAGGCAGACGACGCGCTGGGCACTTTGGGCACGCATTTCGGCGATGATTTTGAGGTGGTTTATGTCACCAGCGACAAGGACTATTGTCAATTGATAGATGAAAATGCCATCATGTATGACCCCATGAAAGAACAGGTTTTGGACGAGGAATTTGTGCGCGAAAAGTATGGGGTGGACGCCACGCAATTCATTGACTATCTTGCGCTTGTGGGCGATAGTTCGGATAATATTCCCGGCGTGCGCGGCATTGGTCCCGTTGCGGCAAAGGCGCTTTTGGGCAGCTATGCCGGCATAGATGAGATCTATGATGATATAGAAAATGTGGATAAGAAATATCAAAAAAAGCTGATTGAAAACAAAGATAACGCCTTTTTATCCAAACACTTGGCTACCATCGTGCGGGATGCAGAAATTGAGCTTCCCGATCGCGATGAACTGCTCTTTGATCCGCAGAATATGAAGCTGGCATTGGAGCTTTTAAAACGCTATGAAATCATGAGTTTACAGCGCCGGATAGAGGCGAGGCTGGAAGCAAGTTATGAGCCGGAGCCCACTCAAGCGGATATCTTTGCAGAGGACACTCAGGACGCGGAAAAAGAAGCGCAAGAGGAAGAGGAGAAAGCATTTGAAGCCATCTTAGTGGATGAAAATACTTTGCCCAAGGTGATTGCTGAGCTTGAAAAGGCCGAGGAAATCGCACTGGATGTGGAGACCGACGGCTTGGACGCATTGGAGGCAAACCTGGTGGGAATCTCGCTTTGCACGGATGCGAAACACGCGTATTACCTGCCTTTGGGGCATACTCTTGCGGAGAATCTTCCCCTAAAAAACACGCTCTCGCAGATCTATAAAGTCATGGAAGGCAAGAACATCATAGGGCACAATCTCAAGTTTGACTTTGCAGTGCTTTTGCGCTATGAGATGGCTCTGCCCGCGAAGTATTTCGACACCATGATAGCGGCCTATATCCTTGATGCGGGAGAGAATAGCTTTTCACTGGAAACTTGTGCACAGCGAGAAATGAATTACAAAATGATGCCCATCAAAGATCTGATCGGCACGGGGAAAAGTCAGAGCACTTTCGATATCATCAGTCCGGAAGAGGCCTCATTTTATGCCGCGGAAGATGCCTGGGTCTCGCTGCGTCTCTTTCATATTTATAAAAATAAACTGGAACATAGTCCGGCAAAAGATGTGTTTTATGAGATGGATCTGCCCTTGATGCCCGTGCTTATGCGCATGGAAGAGAACGGGGTATCTATTGATAAACAAATACTTTCCGAGCTTTCTAAAAAGCTGAACGAGCAGATAAAAGAGGTGACCGAAGAGATCTATGAGATGGCAGGATATGAGCTGAATTTGAACAGTCCCGCACAGCTTTCAAAACTCCTTTTTGAGGATATGAAACTGCCGCCTAAAAAGAAGATAAAGAGCGGCTACTCAACGGATAACAGCGTTTTGGAAGCACTGAGCGAAGACTATGAAATCGCGAGCATGCTGATTAATTATCGTCAGCTAAATAAATTGGAAAATACCTATGTGAGCGCGCTGCCCAAGCTCGTGAGTCAAAAAAGCGGGCGCATCCATTCCTCGTTTAATCAATGCGTTGCCTCCACGGGCAGGCTTTCTTCCACAAATCCTAACCTGCAAAATATCCCCATCCGCACCCCGCTCGGCCGCGAAGTTCGCAAGGCTTTCGTGGCAAAAAACGATGATTTTCTCATCCTTGCGGCAGACTATTCGCAGATCGAGCTCAGGCTTTTGGCGTTGATGAGTAGAGATGAGGTCTTGATCCGCGCTTTCAAAGAAAAGACGGATATTCACAAAGAGACGGCGGCGCAGATCTATTCCGTGGCTTTGGGCGAGGTGGATTCAGACATGCGGCGCGAGGCGAAAACTATCAACTTTGGGCTATTATATGGCATGGGACAGCGTAAATTAGCACGCGATCTGGGCATCAGTGCTGCGCGGGCTAAAGAGCTGATAGAACGTTATTTTGCGCGCTTTCCGTCCATCCAAGAATTCAGACAAAGAATGATAGAAGAAGCGGAAAAGAATACAATCGTGCAGACCATTTTTGGGCGCATCCTGGAACTCAAAGGAATCAATAGCAAACATGCCGGATATAAGAGCGAGGCGGAGCGGATTGCGGTGAACATGCCCATTCAAGGCAGTGCGGCGGATCTGATCAAGCGCGCCATGCTTGCGCTGCATGAGGAGATCAAAGACGACGAGCGCATCATGATGATCCTGCAGGTGCATGACGAGCTGGTATTTGAGGTGAGGAAGGACTATTTAGACGAGGCTATAGTCTTGATAAGAAACAAGATGGAGGCGGCGCTTCCGCAGGAGTATCAGGAGATCGTGAGCCTGGCAGTGGATGTGGGCTATGGAAAAAACTGGTATGAAGCGCATTAAAGGCGCTGGCGGATGCGATCTATATAATGGGAGCCGCGGCTGATCTTCCAGAGCCAGTAAATCACGAAAAGAACGAGACTTAGCGCGATAAAGCCGAGCACAAAGACAAACCAAGGCAGGTCTTTGCGGAATTCAGCGGTCATAAATTCGTGGGTGTTCCACATTTTTGCGGTGTCGTAGCTCCAAGTGAGCGTGCGGCCTCTTACATTTGTTCCCGAAGGCAGGGCGTTTGTATCGGTTATCTTCCAGGGAACGTGCAGTTTATAGTTCCATACGTGGGGTTCGTCTTGGCCGTGGGAAAAGAGGCTTTCTAAGTCGTCTTCACTGTCCTGGCTGCCCAATGCGATGCGGCGCTTGAAGGTGATGCGCCTGCCGGGCTCTTTATTCAGGGTAATCTTTCCCCAAAAATCAGCCGTTCCAAGCTGATCGTTGATATTATTAAAAGACTCTATGCTCTTGAATTTGAAGGTGGCATCATAGATGACGTCCTGCCCCTTGCGACGAACATTATAACTCACCAAGCTTACGCCGGGGAGAGCGGCTTTGCGCAGGATTTCCTCGGTATTTTCGTAAGGAGAACGATAGGCAATGCGAATTTTTGCCTTGCCGGAACCGTCCCTATGCAGCCAAAGCTCTTCGTCGTAATGCACGCATCCAAATAGCGTTAGGAGCAGCAGAATGCCTAAAGCAATCCGTTTCATCTGATGTCTATCCTCTTTACTTGAGTATTTTATAACCTCAAAACATATCATGCAAGTTTTGGCAAGCACTTTTTGAGCTATCTATAAAGAAAGATAATGTTTTTGGGGTATTTTGCAAGGAGAATGAGCGATTTTGGTGGATTCGACACGTCTCGTGTCGAGCTTTTTACCTTTTAAATTGGTAGGTTAACGCCCTCGTTAACCGAGAAAGCCTCGCTTTCTACCCTTTAAACTCGGTAGGGTGGCATTCTGCCGCCCGTTCTTTTACTTTATCAATAAGTTGAGCCCCTTCTCTTCCAACCAATTTTGCACCTTTGTTTTAACACTTGAAACCCTACTTGAATTCAAAGTATTTTCTATTATTTCTTGTAGTTCTTTTGATTGTTTTTCAATGATGGTGTCATTTATTCCAATTTTCATGGCTAGTGTATTCCAAAAACATGCTTTCTCAAAGTTTTGTTTAACACCTTCTCCCAATATATACATTGTGCTAAGAAAGATTTGAGCTTCTGTGTGACCTTGATCAGCTGCTGAGTGAAACCATTTTATTGCATTGTTTTCATTTTCATCATTGATTTCAGTATAATAATATAATATGCCAAGATTGTACTGTGCTTCTGCATTACCTTGATCAGCTGCTTTAGATAGCCAATATTTGGCCTTGGGTAAGTCTTTTTTTACATCTTTATCAGCACGAAATATCCAACCAAGAAAAGATTGAGCTTCTACAAAATCTTTTTGAGCAGCTTTATCAAGCCAATATACAGCTTTTCTTTTATTGTCTTTTTCGATGCCATAAAAATAAAACATTAAACCAAGATAATATTGAGCCTGCACATGATCCCATTTAGCAGCCTTACCGAACCATCGTATTGCTTCAAGTTTGTTATAATCATTATTATTTTGAAACTCATGTCTATATGTGTCTTCAAAGGATAAATTAGATGAACGGACGCTTTTCACGTCGTTTAAAAAGTATTTATATCCGAGAGTAAACTTAGCTTCCGCACTCCCTCCTTTAGCGGCCATAGTATACCAATGCAAGGCTTTTTCAATATCTTGTTCTAATACGTCACCTTTTATTAACATATGGGCAAGATTAAGCAATGCGTCTTCATGCCCTTGTTCAGCAGCTTTAGAATACCAGTGTAACGCTTCATTAATATTTTGTTCAGTTCCTTGGCCTTCCTCATATCTCAAGCCAAGATTAAATTGAGCTTCTGCGTAACCTTGCTCAGCAGCCTTTTTAAACCATTGTATAGCATTACTTTGATAATTCTTCATCTCATCACGCTCATCGATATCAAATTGATTCAAACCTTTATAATAATCAGAATCTTTCTCATGTGGTTCATGGAAGGGAGATTGATATTGATAATGACGTCTCATCTGATGCCATTTTGCAGCAATATCATAATATTCTAGATCTTCAATTGCTCTTGCGCAAAGATTTAGAGCAGCTGCATGACCGTAGTTTGCAGCAACATCAATCCAGCGTGAAAGTACATGTCTAACTAAATCAGGTTCAGAGTGGTAGTCTTCACCTAATGAGCCTAGAAGATATTGAGCTTCCATATTACCTTGTTCAGCAGCCATGAGATACCATCGTTCTGCTTGATGCAAGCATTCAGTGTCTTCAAGGTCTTTTTCATAGATTTTACCGAGACTAATTTGTGCATCTATGTGCCCTTGTTCAGCTGCCAGTCTTAACCAGTATTGTGCATCATATTTATTCTGCTTAACTCCCGCACCTTTTTCATATGCCAAGCCGAGATTGTATTGAGCCTCTGCATAGCCTTGTTCAGCTGCCTTATGCAACCACCTTATAGCCACAATTTTATTTTATGTTACACCATCTCCATTCAGATACATCATTCCAACTGTAAACATTGCAATAACGTCTCCTTGTTCAGCTGCCATACTGTACCAATGAGCTGCTTCGAGTTTATTTTCATTTACCAATTCACCTTTATCATACATCTGACCAAGCTTGAACATAGATTTAATGTGTCCCAATTCTGCAGCCATATGACGTAGTCGAAAACATGGTGTTATTTCGCTTTTGTTTTGCTCAACATCATTAAAACTCATCGTATCCATAAATTCTTGAGCTTCAGCATATCCTTGATCAGCAGCAAGTGAAAGCCAATATTTCGCATCACTCTTATTCTGTTTAACTCCATCACCATTATAACATATGATTCCGAAACGATACTGGGCAATTTTATGACCTTTTTCAGCTGCTAGTCTAAACCATCGTGCAGCTTCAGCTTTATTGTTGATTACTTCATCATCGTAGCTATATACGCTACCAATGTGGAAAAAAGCATTGGCATGTCCCTTTTCAGCCGCTCTGCGATATAATGACACAACCGTTTTTTTATATTCTGTTCTAGGCTTGAAATCGCCATAATTGTTTTTAGCAATTGTAATTCCATTTCTTAATTCTAAACGAGGAAGTATAATTGGTGTATTTTGGTTAATGTTACCATATTTACGGTCACAATATGCTTTATCAAGTTCAGGAAACGCATCAACATATCCTAAATTGGCCGCTTTATCAAGCCAGTGTTCAGCGTTATCTTTGTTTTGTTCAACTCCTAAACCATGATAATACATATAACCGAGATTATACATCGCTTCAGCATCTTCATGTTCAATAGCCAAGCGAAACCATTTTTCTGCCTCTTGTTCATTTTGCTTAACACCGTTGCCGAATAGATACATCTTACCAAGCCTAATTTGAGCTTCAATATGTCCATGTTCAGCAGCTAATCGAAACCATTTTGCAGCTTCTAGTTTATTATGTTCTTTTCTGTTATTATCACTATATATAATACCAAGCACAAACTGAGCATCTGTGTGTCCTTGATCTGCTGCAGAATGAAGCCATTTTGTTGTTGAATAATTATTTTGCAAGATTCCATAAGAATAAATAACATTACAGCTAATATGATATTGAGCTTCAGCATATCCATTCTCAGCTGCTAAATGAAACCATTTAACTGCATCTTGTTCTCGACCAATACTATCATGATTATCACTGTATATTTTTCCGAGGTAGAACATAGCTTTTGCATGCCCTTTTTTTGCAGCCATATGATAGAACCTTAACGCTTCATATTTATTAGCTTCAATTATGTGTCTATCTTTATAATTGCTGTAATAATAATGTATTGTATAAGGTGATATTTTTGAAATTCTATCATATATTTCTTTATTGCGGTTAAACGCATTTACATATTCTTGAACTTGGCTTTGATGAGTACAACTATCATAGTGCATTGTACCAAGATTAAATTGAGCATTTGCGTGTCCATGTTTTGCTGCTAAATGAAACCAATGTGCAGCCTCGGGTATGTCTTGCTCAACCCCATCACCAAGACGATACATTGTACCGAGCATAAATTGCGCATCTACATATTCTTGATTTGCGGCAAGACGAAACCAATGTAGAGCCTCAGTGAAATCTTGCTCAACTTCATCACCATCATAGTACATCTTACCAAGTATGAATTGGGCATCGATATGCCCCTGATTAGCTGCCAAACGATAAAAGTGCATAGCTGCAGATATATTTTGCTTTACTCCATTACCATCATTGTACATCATGCCGAGTATAAATTGAGCATCAGCATGTCCTTGGTCGGCTGCCAATTGAAACCAACTTGCTGCTTGACGTTTGTCTTCTTTGATTTTTTTCCCAGAAAAATATTTTATCCCTAAAAATGCCTGAGCATCAATGAGATTTTTTTCACATGCGGCATTAAACCAATGCTCAGATTTGTTGTTATCGTAATCTGTATTCTCGCTAGCAAAATACATTAAACCGAGATTGTATTGAGCTTCTGCATCTCCTTTTTCAGCACCTTTCACAAAAGAATTCAAAGTATCAATTTGAATTGAACTTAGTCCTTGCATTGCAACCTCCGTAAATTCAATATTTCCTTTTTTTCAATGTGATATTTCTTTAAATATTTGTCAAGCCTATTGTTCTGAATATTTGTGTATTATAAGAACAGTAAGCCCCTTCACAATAAATAAATTAACAAATTTTTTATACCAAAAAGAAAAGTAGCGCCCATGAGATGCAAATATAGTTTAACAACATAAAACAAAAGACTTAGTTTGGTCTTGACAAGAATTACGATTTAATTAGTTTAGTAGAAGATAGTTTAAATCAAACTATAGGTTGAGAGGTATTGTTATAATGCGGTATTTGTTTATTGTGAAATGTATGTTTTTTGTGATAATAATTTGCCAAATTATTACTTGTTCTGAGTATTGGGTTAGCAGAGCATCTTTTTGGGGGACTAATGAACCATAAAAGAGAACAGATAGTCAACGTAGATGGGCAGAAAGTAAATGCAATTTGTCCAATAATCGTGTCGGCTTCTCGTGCAACTGATATACCCGCATTTTATAGTGATTGGCTTATTAATCGAATAAGCGCAGGTTATGTAAAATGGAAGAATCCTTTTAATGGTCGCTATTCGTATGTGTCCTTTGCTAATACAAGATTATTTGTATTTTGGACAAAAAATCCCGCTCCTCTAATTGAAAAGCTTAATTATTTTGACGATAATAACTATGGCTATTATTTTCAATTCACTCTAAACAACTATGAAGATGAAGGCTGGGAACCCAATCTTCCTTCATTGGATAGAAGGATTGAGACTTTTATTCATCTTTCGGAAACAATTGGAAAAGAAAAAGTAATATGGCGGTTTGATCCAATAATAATCAGTAGCAATCTTTCTCCGGACGATGTGTTGGGTCGGATAAAAGAAATTGGTGATATAATACATCCGTATACAGAAAGACTTGTATTTAGCTTTGTGGATGTGGCTGCATATAGGAGAGTTAGCTATAATCTAAGAAACATAGACAATACTATTTCTGATATAGATTTTGAGAAAATGCGCCATTTAGCACGTGGAATAGCTACAATGAATCAAGAATGGTTCTTAGAGCTTGGTACCTGTTCTGAAAAGATTGATTTAGACGAATTCAATATTGAACATAACAGATGTATTGACGATAGGCTGATTATAAGGCTTTTTGAAAAAGATCAAAAACTGATAGATTTTCTCGGATATACTACATCGGAGCAACTCGACCTTTTTGATGAGGCGGCAAGCTATAATTATAAAAAAATAAGGGATAAAGGGCAACGTAAAGAATGCGGATGTATAAAAAGTAAAGATATCGGTCAATATAATACTTGTCCACATGGCTGCATTTACTGTTATGCGAACACTAATCCAAAGATCGCAAAAATGAACTATAAGCACACTAAAAACACAAACGATATGTTGCTATGAGTAAAACGGATGATTTATTAAAAAAACTCGACACGTTCGATGAAATAGACATTTCTTTGATACGGGAAATCACATACTCGTTAGAAAGAAAGTCTATGCATCACAGAGGGATTTCTCCTATAGATGATCCAAAAGAATTAAACCAATATATTTGTTCTTATTGGCCGATGCATTTTGATAAAATGCGTGATGCACATGAGTTTTTATTTAAATCAAAGCCTAATTACTATAGAAATGAAATAGACATATATGATTGGGGATGTGGGCAAGGAGTAGCAACTCTATCTTTCTTAGAGTTTCTTAAAACAAAAAAACTTGCTGCTAATATTGCAGATATAACTATGATCGATAAATCTGAGATAGCATTAAGTCGAGCAAAATATTTTTGTGAAAGGGTTTATAATTGCACAAAACCTATGATCATAGAAGCCGATCTAAATCTGCTTGATGCTTCAACTATTCCTCAAAGCAATAGTTCGATAACGATGCATTTCTTCGCCAATATACTGGACATATTGGATATCAATATATTCAATATTATATCTGCTATGGAGGCGACACAAGGAAAAAGAAATATTGTAATAATCGTGAGCCCATATATATGGGAAAAGCCCAACGATCAAATAAATTATTTTTCCAATTATTTCAGGAAAAACTATCAAGACACTTTTAAACAATTATCGATGAGAATCTGTAAAAAAGGTGAGACATGTAAAGAATGTGAACAATATTTGGGGCGATATTGCAACAAAAGATTCGTGAATCGTCAAAGCACAAGGCATGAAGTAATATTTGAATATATTGCAGACCCTAAAATCCCAAGAATCAGAGAATTGCCATCCAGTTACTATATAAAGCCTTCTGTGGAGTTCAAAAAAAGTTTTGATAAGGTGGTGCAAGCGGCTTATGCTCCAGACTCTATAATATCTGATAAAAGATACGTTTCTTTAAGAGAATATATCGACATCAACTCAATATTCTTTTTATATACTCAAAGTATTGATGAAAATAATTATTCTAAACATTGTTCTGTCTATGCTGTATTGGCCAATCAAGTTATGAGAGGAAGTCCAACCTTTATTCCAATCGACCTTGCTGAAATAATATATTTAAAAAACAGCCCCTTATTTGAAAAAAGATTAAAATATGGTGCAATTGATTACTACTTCAAGGATGATTGGCCGGTGGAATATAACCTGCTAAGCAAAGAACAAAATGCCATAATTATCCAAGGTATTGAGATTGCATGGATTCAACTCTCAATTTTGCTTTATTTAATTCATAACGATTTTGATCTTCCAGTATTTCGAGTTAGAGGTATTGGGTTTCAACACCGTTCTTTAAAATATGCAGTTTTATCTCTAAGAGAGATGTTCAAAAACATGGAGGTTTTGACAGGTTCCGATTTGCCAAAGATTGAAGCCATTGAAAACCCTCAAGAAGCTGATAGTGTGAATCTTGTAATTAAACAGACTGACTCTATATCAAGTTCAGATCTTAGTACGTTAAAGACAAATGTCATTTTCTTAGGCAAAAACAGTTTTACTGCTCGTGAAAGAGTAGACAGCGTTAAATATTATTCACGTTCTCTTGTGAGATATAAAAATATATTCGATATAGAAAGCGATAGCTATAGCTTTGACTTGATTGATTCATTGAAATACTTCCTAAAGACACTATTCAGGAAAGAAAGCTTTTTATCCGGGCAGCTTGATGTTTTAAAACATATAATGAAATTGGACTCAGTGATTGGATTGCTACCAACTGGTGGCGGCAAATCTCTTATATATCAGTTTGGCGCTCTAATGCAACCAGGATTTGTTTTTGTAATCGAACCCATAAAATCATTGATGAAAGATCAGTATGATGAAATGCAATTGTTAGGTATAAACTCTATCTTCATTAACTCAAGTTTAACGATAGAAGAAAGGGATTACGCTGAATATCAAATGATTTCAGGACAAAGTCTTTTCACATTGATCTCTCCTGAACGATTGCAAATCCAGCGATTTAGAAATGCCATAATGGATATGACGGCAAACGAGAATTATTTTAGTTTTTTTGTGGTTGATGAAGCACACTGTGTTTCTGAATGGGGACATGATTTTAGATCAAGTTATCTGAGGTTAGCTGCTAATGCAAATAGATACTGCAAGCCATTTGATGGTGGAGATATAAATGTTATTGGTTTAACAGCAACTGCATCTTTTGACGTATTGTCTGATGTTCATAAAGAATTGGAGATTAACCCTCAAAAGTCAATTATAATTGAAAAAGCCATGTCGTTAAAGCGTGATGAAATCGTATACAAATTTATCGATGTTGAGCTTTTAAATTCGAAAAAAACCAAACGGGCTATTTATAACTCTAAAAGAAATGAGTTGCTAAGAATCATCGGGGAAAAGTTAGAAGAAGATATAAATGAGATCAACAAAAACCTGTTATTGTCGGATGATATTGTATTGGGTGAGCGAGATAAAACAATTCACATTAACAATAATACCGGCATCATTGTTTTTTGTCCACACACGAGGGGTCAGTTAGGGGTTGATTCAACTCAAAGTAAAGTTTATAATAGAACTGGTGTTTATGAGTTATTAGAAGATACATTTGAGCATACAGGTCTAAAAGCAGGATACTATAGGGGTAGTACCAGGGACAAAATAAAAGAAGCTGAAATGAACCATTTTCAAAAACAATTTAAGGACAATGAAATAAATTTAATGGTTGCGACTAAAGCTTTTGGAATGGGATTCAATAAACCAAATATCAGATTCAGCATTCATATGAATTATCCAGGTTCATTGGAGGGGTTTGCCCAAGAAACAGGTAGAATAGGGAGGGATAGAAAATTGGCGTTAGCCTATCTTTTATATTCGGAAAAAGATAAAGAAGTGCCTAAATTTCTGCATGATCGCAATTATATGGATATTGATAAAGAAGTCGAACTGTCTTGTGCTGTTTTGAGTCATAAATTTGATGAAAACAGCAAATCAATAAATGACTGTTTAAAGTTAGGATCAACGAGTAAAGTTTCTATAGTTAAAATTGACTCTAGTGCAAAAGAATTTAAAAAACATTTAAACGTTACTAAAAACTACGAAAATCAGTTTGCTAAAGTAATATATAGATTGACGTTAATTGGTATCTTGGATGATTATACTATTCAGTATAGATATGCAAAATCAAGTGTATATTATGCTGTAATATGTCCTAAAGAAAGAAAAGATATCGAATCGGTGTTGAGAGAATATTTATCAAGATATTACACGCAACTCAAAACAGAACAAATGGTCAAAGATTTTTACAAGTCATGTGACTATAAGCCCACGTATAGGCACCTGATCCGCTATTATATTAATTTTGAGCATAGCTTTATAAAGAAAAAAAGAGAGCAAGCTATTGACGATATGGAGTTCGCCTGCAAATATGGGTTAGAACAGCAGAAAACAGAAATGTTATCTGAGAGCTTCCGCGAGTATATTGATGCCTACTTTAGTTCAAAATATTTTCGAGAGAACCATGAACTGTCTGACGGAAGTAATGCCTCATTAACGTTGGCTACAGATAGAGGTAAGGAGGCAAATAAAAAAATTGTCTTAGATTTTATTAATATCATAATAGATGATGATGGGGGCATTCTCCAGAACTGTAAAGAACTTCGTGGAGCTTGTATACGACTTTTGAATGATAATCCAAATAATTTTAGTTTACGTATGTTAAATGGCTTTTCAAACTTGGTAGCATCTCAAAACAAAGCACTTGAGTTTAATCATGGCACAGTAGAGATAATCAAGGGTTTAGAGCTCTTTTTTGATGATAAAGATGTGGATAATAGTTATGAAAAGGCATTGTCATTAATTGGTAAGGTTGTTTCGAGAATAAATGAAGAAATTATTGATTTTGAGGAACACTTCAAGAAGGCGACTAAGATGAAAATTACGGACTTAGTGTCCTTAGTATATTTTGCCCAACAAGCGCATATCCTGCAAAAGACAATTAAAGGAGAATAAAAATGGATCAATCACCTGTTCATGAGTATGCTGCTAATTTAACTTCATTGATAGAAGATGTTCAAAAAAACATAGAGCATCTTACGCAAACTACTAACAATATGCAGACACAATTAACAAAACACAAAGCGCATATTGAAGATTTTGAAACGTTAAGCAATAATGTGTTGTCGAGTTATGGTGATTATAAAGCACTTGTAACTCAAAAAATTGATGAAATACAAATCCATTTCGAGACTTTTATAGCTGAACATAGTATAAGTATTTCGGATCTTACGAGTCAGTTATCCAATATTCATAACACTTTATTATCTTTTGCAGACAAACTTGTTGAGCGACAAAATGAGATTGACGCAATCTCTACAAAGACAATAGAGAAAATGCAGCTATTATACGCTCAAATGAACGAAAGCTATGATGCTTGGAATAATCAAGCTAATCAATTATTGTTAGATGTTGATACTCGAATGGGTGAAATGGATAAGAAAATAACTATAAAGCTTGAATCTGCAGCCTATGTGATCTCGAAAAATATTGAACCCAGTTTAAAGGAAATAATAGAAGTGTTGAATCGTAAGAAGTCGTTTTTTAACATCTTTAGGAAAAAAGCAAAAAAATGAGGATAACATGAAATTAGTTATTTTGACAATAGCATTAGTTATATTATCAAGTTTAGCATGGAGTGCATCAGACTGGTATGAAAGCACAATAGTGTTCCCATCTCCTTTTCAAGGAAACCATAAGGAGATATTTATACTAAGTGATGGATCAGTTTGGGAGGTACGACATGAGTATAACTACTTTTATTCGCGGAAGCCATCCGTCTTAATTTCTGAATCAAAAGGAAAAGCAATTGTTGAAAAAAAAGAAATAAGTGTTAAGTTCATAAGTAGATCCGCAGTATCTCAAGACAATCAAATGAAACCGAGAGAAGATATTGTCGAATCGCGAGTAGATGGAGTTTTTAATGGATGGAAAGGAGATACAGTCGTCAAGTTACAGAATGGACAAATCTGGCAACAGACTCAATATTACTATCGCTATATCTATAAATACCGTCCATCAGTAATGATTTATAAATCTGGAACGAGGTACAAAATGATAGTTGATGGTATTGATAAGGAGGTATATGTAAAGCGATTACAATAAGTGAATTAATGATCTATTAGAAGTTTGATTATTTGTAAGTTAATGTAAAGTGCTGCGCACAGTTGAGATTTGTTCGCTGTGCTCACAAAAAGAGTATGCGCCGGGGGCGCATGCGGCAACGAGGACGTTCCCGCCCCAATTGTGAAAGCTTTAAGAGAAAGTTGTTGACTGAAAAACAAATATAAATAATCAAGGTACTGTAAGTTAAATAAATATATATGTGATTAACGAGGGACGCTTCGCGTGCCCTCATAACTAATATAAATCTAATTGTTAAGCGTGATACTATGTTGAAAAAAGAATTATTAGAGTACATCCGAAATGGTGAAAACTCATTTGTTGAGTTTAAGCAGGATAATGTGCGTCCGGAACAGATTGCGAAAGAGCTTGTTGCTTTTGCCAATAGCAATGGCGGCAAACTCTTTATTGGTGTCGATGATGATGGCGAAATTTCCGGCATACAAAGAGCTAATCTCGAGCCCTGGATCATGGATACAATTTGCACGAGATATATCAATCCTTCGATTATTCCTACTTATGAGGAAGTGCATCTTGAGGATGGTCTCCGTGTTGCCGTTGTTACAGTTAGCATGGGAGTATCAAAGCCCTATGTAGTGAAGAAAAAAGATAAGGATGATATCTATATCCGCATTGGTTCCATAAGCAAGCTTGCCAATAGAGAACAGATTATCCGTCTTTCAGCTTCGGGTGGATTATTGGATGAGGAGACCTTAGCTGTTCGCAGAACATCTCTAAGAAACCTTGATAGAGCCAGACTTGAAAACTATTTTAAAGATATTTTACAAGAGCCTTCGATGCCAAAGACCGATGAAGAATGGCAAGCTCGGTTGGCAGATATGGGTTTTATGACAGAGGGTCCCACATATTCATGCACCATTGCCGGTTTAGTTCTTTTTGGGATTAATCCTCGTAGATATTTCAAGCAAGCCGGGTTGAGGATCATGGTTTTTGATTCTCAGGATAAAGAATATAAGGCCCTTTTAGATGTGGTCTTAGATGGCCCTATGGTGGCAAGAGTAAATATGGCGGGACAAGAGATATTGAATATAATCGATGATGGTATAATAGAGAAAGCCGCGACTACACTTTTCCCTTTTATCACGGAAGAATCAAGCACTATTGATAAAGGATTTCGGAGACCTTTAAAGCATCTCTATCCATGGAACGCCATCCGAGAGCTGATCTTGAACGCTTTGGCTCATAGGGACTGGACTCGTAATATTGAAATTGAGATTTGCAGATATAATGACAGACTTGAAGTCATTAGTCCGGGTGCTTTGCCAAATTCTATGACTGTGGAAAAGATGATTGCAGGAAGAAGAAACACCCGCAATGCGATTATTATGGATGTTTTGAGAGACTATCGATATGTTGATTCCAGGGGTATGGGTATCAGGACTAAAGTGATTCCTATTATGCAAAAATTCAACGGAACACAGCCAATATTTGAAGCGACGGATGATTATCTGAAAACTACGTTGCTGTTCAATGGCCCTAAAGAATAGCTGCATTGCCCTGATTATGACCCTGATGATGACCTTAAAGCCCAAGACCATGACCCTAATGAAGCAGTAAATGGCCTTAAAGTTGAAGTAAATGACCCTAAAGAAAGGGTGGATGACCCTAATGATGGCCCTAATGAGATTGGAGAATGATTCGCTACGCTTGGGAAAAGAAAGATCTGTGCACAGAATGGAAATGTGGGGCAAAGATGGTGTTATTCTATCGGGTTGAAAAGATAGAAAGCGCTGCTTTCTCTGGCAACGAGGACGTTCCCAGCCCAGGCTGAGGAGTGCTGCGCACGAAGGGAAAAGACGGGCAACGAGGGCGTTACCCTACCGAGTTCAATAAGGGATATCGGGCGGCAAGATGCCACCCTACCAGGTTGAAAAGATAGAAAGCGTTGCTTTCTCTGGCAACGGGGACGTTCCCAGCCCTGGTTGAGGTGTGCTGCGCACGGAGGGAAAAGACGGGCAACGAGGGCGTTACCCTACCAAATTCAATAAGGGATATCGGGCGGCAGAATGCCACCCTACCAGGATGAAAAGATAGAAAGCGTTGCTTTCTCTGGCAACGAGGACGTTTCCAGCCCGGGCTGAGGAGTGCTGCGCACGAAGGGAAAGACGGGCAACGAGGGCGTTACCCTACCGGGTTCAATAAGGAATATCGGGCGGCAGGATGCCACCCTACCGAGCTCAATAAGGGATATCGGGCGGCAGGATGCCACCCTACCAGGTTCAATAAGGGATATCGGGCGGCAGGATGCCTGTCGACGGAAGTTAAAAATGCACCACAAACGGAAGTTTAAATTGCACCAGGTTAAACTATCCATTATTAGTCCTCTTAACCTAAGAGTTAGGAGGAACCATGAAAGGAGTCCCAGTGTACCAGCAGGTTCAAGCATTTTTAGCGAAAGGTTTCAGTTACCGGCAGATTGCCAGAGAGC
>FZPS01000007.1_pt60 | contig 33301 bp, 28 predicted proteins | sample 1817821 | NCBI WGS metagenome assembly FZPS01 (sample SAMEA104158645, study PRJEB21678) | metagenome | place: Germany | collected 2015-04-21
GTGCTTCGCTCTCAACCACCGTTTCATAACACATGCGGAAGGCCAGGTTAGTGGCCCCGGTCACCACCGCATACGCCGCCTCGCTGCCGAACTGGTCGATGAGCCTGTCAGCCCTGCCCAGAAGGCCTAAGTGATCTCTGACCAGAACATGATCGTAGCCCCTGACCGTTTCAAGTTTATCTCTAATCCAATCATTCAATAATGTCATAACTCTACCCCTACTCCAGCTTCAAGACAGGTATAGTATCCTCATCGGGCTCCATATCCGCGAACTGCTTTGCCAGGAAATCCTGGAATTCCCGCACTATATCCTCTATCCGGCCTTCCTCCACCACTGTTACGGAAGGCTTGAAATCAGCTTTTCTTACCACTTTAACCACAATCTTTTTTAAGAAACGGTTGATTTTATCAACAATCGCAGGATCAGCGGCAACCTCCCGCAGCAGGAGTTCCCTTACTTCTTCCACTGTTGAACAGGCCAGTAAAGCAGCAATAATGGGTTCTTTTTCGCCCTGCTTCAGCCTTTCTTTTATGGCCTGGTTCAGGAATACTTCCAGCTTGCCATTGACAGTCTTCTCCCAGATCTCACCGGCCTGGCGCAGGGCTGAATCAGCTTTTTCGATAATACTCCCATAATTTCTGAAACTGAGGCCGCATTCGTGCAGCGGACGGGCCTTGAGCTGGTTTTCCAGCGAAGAAATAGAGTCATTGGCACACTGGAAAACCCCTTCTGCCAGATTTTCCAGCCGCCGGCGCAGTGCGGAACTGAACTCCGGCTGCAGGGCGGTGATGCCTTCCAGGGCAACAATAGCCTGAAAATCAGGCCCGGTCATTAACCGTTCAATCGACTGATGAGCATGGTTGCAGCACTGGGTCACTTTTTCATGCATGGCGATATATACCAACCGGTATTCATGCATCAGCTTGAAAATTGTCCCCTCCTCGCCCGGCAGGGGTTGCTGGTGACCTAACAGCTCGTTCTTTAATTTAATCTCTTCATCGATATATTTATTAAATTCAGCCATTTTCCCCGCTACCAACTTCTGCTGCTGCTTAACTAACTGCAGGTCTTTAATGTCCGGTAGGGTATGTTGTACATAAGCGCGACCCACACGAAGCTCAGTTTCGTATTTAAGCAGTTGACAGACGCTCTGGTAACAGGCCAACCGGTTGCCTAGGTCTTTTAATTCGGCCTCGTCAGAGCGCATAGTATCAAAAGCCTGATAACCAAAAATATCTTTCAAGGCGCTCAGCAGCAGCTCAATATCGTTGCTCGCCTCGAGGTCTGTTGAAAATAGCCTGCTGACCTGTTCCATCTCTTCACCGTACGGGTTGGCAAAATCCAGGCATTCAAACAATGCCGCCGCCTTATCGGAAGCACGCCTGGCTTCCTCCCGCACCTTCTTAAACAGGTTTCTCATTTCCAGGCGTTTCTGTGAAATCTGCTCATCAGTGAGCCCTACCGGAATGCTTTTTCCCATTATTTTTTCGAGATAAGGGCGCAATACTTCCCAATTTTCCGGCCTGGCCACTTTCTGCAGCCTTTCCATCTTATCCAGTACTTTAGCTGAGAAATCTATATCGGCTATATTTGAATAATCAATTACCTGGCAGGGAAGCCCCGCCTGCGGACCTACGCTGACCTGCACCCGGCCCTGCTGGACCAGGCATAGCAAATATATCTGCACCATCCTCCGGGTTAATCCATAGTCTTTCGGCCCGCCGACTCCCATGAAATTTTTGTATAAGGTGTCAAGCTTCATTTCCTGACCCTCAGCCAGGTGTTCATCAATGAACTGCCAGATATCCCGGACATAGGTATTGCCTTCCGTATCCAATACTTTTTCAGGCCCTTTTTTCATCACTCTAAGGCTGTAGCCGAAATTCTGGGCAGCGCTGATGTTTTGGTTGAGCTTGGCTCCTTTAGGGATAGAGCCGGTTTTAACAATACCGTTAATAAGTTTAACTCCTTCCTCCTTGCGAAATTCAAAAGGCGGGTCAAACTTAATATCCGCTGACACATATACACTGCTGAGCACCCGGTCTACCAGAGGGGTAAGGACCGCTTTCAATTCCCCGGCAATATTAAAATCCATGCAAGTGTTATTAAGGGCGTCTATGCGGCCCCGGCCATAGCTGGAACGTACCAGACGGCAGATTTTTCCCATCTCGGTTTTCAGCTTGCCGGCCACCCAGTTGATGATGGTAACCGCGTCATCGGTATCTTTTTCTTCCCAGCTGGAGACCAGCTTGCGGTAAGCGGCAAAGTCCAGCAGCAAAGACTTTTCCTCGTGGTTCAAATTATCCGGCACCCAGAACAAGATCCTCTGGTCTTTTACCCGTTGCATTAGCGTATCCAGGGTCTTTCCCTGAACCGGCCACCTGGCAATTTTTACAGCAAAATCCAGGTCGTCCTGGTCGGTATATATGCCTGTCAAAGGAGTACCCTCAGCCACGATCCGGTTTATGTCAACCATATCTATACGCCCGTATATGTGGCGGCCTTGCCACAGGATGTCTATGATAACCCCGTTTGCGGCGCCCGCGAATCCAGCCAGGAAAGACTTGTTCCCGTCTGCCAGGTCCATGTTCATCTGGCGGGTGTGCACCAGCCACTCTTCCATTGACAATAAAGCTTCCCATGATTCTTTCTGGATCGCCTCATTGCTCTCTGCTTCATCACGGGCTTTAAGAAACTCCCGCTGCGGGTCTATTCCAACTACTACCGGTTCAAAACGGTAAAGGGGATTATTATCTTCATCAAAGGACTGCACTATTTGCCGGAGCTCATTTTTGAGCGCTTCAGCGAGTGTTTCATAATGCTGCAAATTTTCTTCAGGGGTGGCGTCCGGCTGCCTTTCGATCATCACTGAGTTGGCGATCTTCTCCACGCTGAGTCCGTTGATATCCCTGTGCGCTATGTAGTAAAGGAATAAGGTCTGCACAATCCTGATCCCTTTTTGCCTGTGCACCTTAAGCTGGCCTTTGGTCAGCCCGTTGATCTGGTTGCGGCAGGACTCATAAGCCCGGTACTCGCTCTCCCTCTTGGTCTTAATGGCCACCAGCCCGGCGTGCACCCCACTGGGGTCTTCCTCGTATTCCATAGCCTCGTCAAAATATTCCCACAGCCTGATCAACTCGTTACCCTTGATTTTGATCTGGTGTTTCAAGGTCTGGTGCATGAAATGTATGGCCGACCTGGCCGTGGTAAGCTCGTGAGTAATATCCCTGAGCACTTCCACCGCCGGCATATAGAAGGGAAAGAAATGCGTAAATTCCTGCTCACCGATGCTGTTGGGCCAGGTGAAGCCTCTTTTGTAATATAGATAATAATTCTTAATCGCTTCCGGATTTTTAATTTCCCTTACCCGCGACAGGACAATGTCATAGTAATCCTTTGGATTCTGCAAGAGGGGATATAATTTCAAGCGCTCTTCGGCAATGATGTTTTTTACTCCCTGCCCCGGCTTGCTCTCAATAGCCTGCTGCGCGGCGCAAACTGTCCAAACCGGCAGATTGTGGACTTTTGCCAGCCGGTTTGACAGAACCACCAGGGTTTTTTCATCATCAACACGCTGCATTTCATCCCGGTCTTTCATAAACAGGGAGATCTCATCCAGGAAGATAAGCACCCCGGTATAGCCTTCCGCCATAATGGTTTCGACTACGTGCTTCAATATGTCTTCGGTTTCGGCGGGTATCTGTGGCTGCACCTTTAAATACTCGGTGTAAAATCTCCACAGTTTATTCCCACAGCTCATTTTATAATCAGGTGATTTATTATCCTGAATGTCGCGAATAAAATTATCCGCATCTTCAAACTCGTCTTCTGAAAAATATTTCGGGTCTTTGAGAAATTTTTTCAGGTCTTTGCGGTAACGGTCCAGATCCTCTGTCAAAAAGCGGTCGGCCAATAATTCTACCGGGTACAGGGAAAGGTTCTTACCCAATTCCAGCTGTAATTGTTCTTTGACCGCTTCCAGTATGTATACCGACAACCTTTTGCCTTTGTCGACCAGCCCCACGGTACCTCCGCCGGCGCCGACCAGCGTCCGTGCAACTACAAATATGCCCCGGTTACCTTTGGTGCTTTTGGCTTGCAGCCCATCTTCCCAAAACCGGTAGATGGACTCCCGTTTCCCACGTCCCGCTTTCTGCTCTTTGGTTTTGACAATGTCCCATGCTTCCTGGTTGCCTAACGCCAGTGAGGCCAGGAAACAAAGCAGGTGGGATTTACCTGAGCCAAATTCAGCTTGGATCCAGTAACCCTGCCCGATGGGGTTGTCTTTCTTTTCCCGTTTATAAGGCGCTGCCATGTTGCGCAGGATATCATTTAGAAACGGACGCACCGGGTCGATTTGAAACTCCTCGATGGTCTGAATCTCCGGTTTCCTGGCTTTCCTGGCTTCAGGCGCATTGCAATCGGCCCATATGTGCTGCTCCAATGAGTACACTGATATTATTTTTTCGGGTACTTCACATATCTCCCCGAGTGGCTTGCGGTTGGAAAATAAATCACCGCTATTTGGCATCTTGATCTGTCACCTCCCATAAGTGGTTATCCGCCAATAAATTGCTGGGTAATTTGTATTCACCGGGGCTGGAATCCAGGTACATGATTATTTCACCCCGGTCCCTTTTGCCGGGGAGCAGGAGGATCACTCTCTTATTATCGGTGGCCATAGTCCGAAGGAGGTTTAACTCCACATTATAAATAAATATTAATTCCAAGCCCGTGAGAACAATCAAGTCTTTTTTGTTCAGTTCGCTCCTCAGAAAAGCAGCAAAAGCCTGTGCCACACGGGCCATAGTGGGTTCGGGACGGCGGGGCTCGTTTTCTGCCAGTGTTTTAAATTCTGCGTCAGGGATAGAATTCAATATGCCCCGGTTTACAGAAACCGCACTGGGAAAAAACTCCCCGTTGGGCATTTTAACCTGACATAGTTTAGCAGCGAACCTGCCCAAAGCTGCATAACTGCCCAGAATGCCATACAAATGCCTTCCCACGGAAACTGAAAGTTTAGACTGCAGGGTTTCTATTATGTCTGCCTCTTTTATAACGGGCTCCTCCCCTCAAGTTTTTCTACAACCTGGTCCAGATTTAAAGATATTGTTATCTGGCTTATATTATCAATTTCAGAAATTTTAGGGATGAGGTTCATATTGCGGAGCGCGTAGAGAGATTCCTTCACCTGGTTTTGCCGCCATAATAAACATTTAAAAGCAGCGCAGTCTTCCACTTCGTTCATGTAATACATGCCGGCACGAAACTCGCTATGTAGGATAAAAGCTAGGGAAGGCAGTAGAATATCTCTGTATGCGTAATAAACTTTTGTTCGGTCCGCTTTGGCTATACCCGCCGCTACCAGTGTTTCAACGATAGCCTGGGCGCAATCGCCGTAACTTTTTTTTGATGGATATTTATCTTGTAGAAAAGCACGTATAGCACTTCTTGTGACTGAACCGGTCCGATATTCAGGAATAAGCAAATTTGTAATTATATCCCTCATTAATGGCTCTGCCTTACAAAAACGGTAAAAGCATACATCCCGTAACTCTTGCATACCAGCATACTTTTTTGAAAATGAAAAAATTGGCATATCAACTTGCCCGGTTGGGAACAACCTCCGGGTTATATAATTTGCATATCTCATTCTGGACTTCTCACTGTTGTAATGCAAATTATTGTTAAGAAATATCCGGACCTCTTCCATTGTCCTGGTATGTGGGATACGAGGCAAAATTTCAATAGCTTCGCGCAATAGAGACTTGCTAAACATGTGCGCACCGTTCCGGTCAGATTTTTTTTCTTCAGGATTAATCTGAGTTTTATTCATAAAAGTAATGGTGCCTTCTTCCACGAACAAAGAACCATAAGTTTCTTTAGATGACACCTTAACAGGCTTTATTGCCTGTTCTGTATTTTCAGACGTTCGAAAATCCTTTATTATATTTTGAAGCGGCGAGAGATTTTGACCAACTGAATAATTTTTCCCCACCCAGCCTACTAATTTCAGACAAGTGGCGGTATATTCATTAATCCCCTTAGTTTTACATAATTCACTGGTATCTGCCGTTAGAACTGAAGAAAGACTGCCATAATTGACGATTAATTCTGTGGCCAGAGATTTAACATCCTTACGGGGAATCGCATAAAACAGAATCATCTCAAGTAATTCTGTTTCGTTTAGGGCTGACGGGTTATCAGTGAATTTGTTACGTAACCGTTGTCTGTGTCCACTTTTGTCATCGTTCATTATCTTCTCTCCATGCATAGGCAAATTTTTAGTATATTTCGATTTTTTATACCAATACTCCTACTATATTTTAGTGTTTTTTCAAATTAAATCTCCATGCGCTGACGCGGAACTAGAAAACTATGTTAATAACAGGTAAACATAACAAATTTGTTGAAAATACAATAACGAGCTATAAATATTCCGGGAGAAATAACATTGTTAGCGCGTATTGTTCGACAGGACGAAACCATACGGCGGGAATTTCAGCAAAGAATTCTGGCCAAAGTCCAACAAGAGAAGGATTCCATGAAACAGCGGATAGATGACAACGTCCCGTCATTCATATCCTGGGCCATTAAACCTCTGGCAGGACTGGCTTTCGACATACAAAGGGATAAGGACAGCAACAAAGGCGCAGGCGGAGAATTTAACGTAGGAATACATCTCCGCCTTGCGCTTTCTAACGACTGGGTTTTGATGAACGATGTTGTTGTGGAACCCGAACCGGAGATTTTTGCCCAAACCGATCACATCGCCATCGGCCCGCCCGGTATGTTTGTTATCGAAACCAAAGCCTGGGACGGTGCCTTCACCGTTTACAAGAACCGCTGGAAGCGCAAAGAGGGCAGCAAGTGGGTCCCCTGCCACCCTGCCACAGCCCCACCCGGCAAAACAACCGGCATGTAGAATTAATCTCCAGGTGGCTGGAAAAGACCGGTGTAATAAAGGTTTCTTACCCCGCGGCGCAATGGATCAAGCCGGTGGTCGTGTTTACCAGGGCCTCCTGGCTGAAAGCCACCCAGTTTTCGATGCTGGTGCTGGATAGTGCTCTGGGGCTGGCTTTGTACTTAAAACGTCAAAAGGAAGTATACCTTGATGCCTGGCAAATAGATAAAATCTCATTGTTGCTAGCTTACCCGCAACTTCACAACGCCCAGCCCATTCACCCGCTGCAAACATATGATACACCTGTCCAGGAACCTCCGGTTGTTTTGGATGCTGGATATAAGCCGGGCAATACTGAGGAACAGGCTGCGGCACCGGAGCGGGAAGCCGTAAGTGAAATTACACAAGAAGGCAACCGAATGGAAGTAGGCGCCGGCGAACCCAGGCCTGAAATTGAAACCGGACGAACCAAGGGCGGCCAGGAATATGTGCGGGTTTACAGCAGTAAAGAAGTAGCCGAAGCAGTTAGACGGGAGTACCTGTCCAAAGGCCGGAAAACAAGCCATATAAACAAGGATAAATACCGCCAGAGCATTTGGTACTTCTACTTGGACAGGCAATGAAAACGAGGCGGTACCAGGTTGATTATAACCCGGAAGGGGGAGCGCTACTGGCTCCCCCTTCGTATAAATATTTTGGGAGCAGGGTATCTACGGACAAATGACAAATATGCCCGAAGACTTTTTAAGCCGCCGGGGTTTACCCGCACCCCGGCACAAGACACTACAAGCATTGTTTTACAAATTCCTCAGGCATTAAGATGCGTTTTGCAGTTTCTTCAACAGACAACCCTTTTCTTAAAAACCTTCTTGCTACACTTTCCATGGATTCACCAACTTCAATAATGTGCATGTCCGGGTCATAAAACCTCATAACGCGCTGCCCCCAGGGTTGTTCTTTGATCCCATGGATGAATTCCACAGAATCGTCCTCTTTGAGCTTTTCAAATATAGTATCCAAATCATCTTCTTCAAAATATAGTTCACTATTATTTGATTTTTTGGTTATTTTATCCGGGCTCAAATCAAGCAACTCAAAAAAATGCGATTTCAAATGTATTGAAAAGCCACCCTCAAAAGCAATATTTTCACCAAAATCATGTTTTACTTTTTGATTAAGTACATTTTCGTAAAACCGTCTTGAAGCATTAATATCATCAACAACAATAAGTGGACATATAAATTTCATTCTATACCTTCTTTCTTTGGAAAACAGCTTCACAGTTAGTGCCTCAATATGGCCCCATGGCAACACAGTCTCAATCATTAATAACTCCACTATTTGCCAATGTCCAATATGCATGTTTATTACCGGTACCAGCCTTCTTCACCTATTAGAGGCACGAAGACTACTTCCCCTAGTTTTTCCTCCGAGAAGCCGCCGTCCTCACCACGCCGGACCAGCATCAACTCCTGGCATTGCCTTTCACCCGCGGGAACGACCAGGCGCCCGCCCGGTTTCAGCTGATTGCACAGTGATTTCGGTACCGCAGGCGCACCGGCTGATACAAGGATACCATCGAAGGGCGCTTCTTCCGGCCACCCTTTAGTTCCGTCACCGACCCGGGTGATTATATTCCCGTAGTTCAGGGCTTGAAAAACCTCCTGTGCTTTGGCGGCCAGGCTCGCATGGCGTTCGATGGTATAGACCGTTGCAACCATTTGGGCCAGAACGGCCGCTGCATAGCCGGAGCCGGTTCCTATTTCCAAAACCCTGTCTCCCGGAGAAGGTTCCAGGAGTTCAGCCATGAGCGCAACAATGTAAGGCTGGCTAATTGTCTGTCCTTCCCCGATGGGTAGAGGTCCGTCAAGATAGGTATATTTCTGTAAATTGGCAGGAACAAAACAGTGGCGGGGCACAGCAAGCATACTTTGAAGAACAGCCTCATTTTTGATACCGCGAAGCTTAAGCTGGTTTTCAACCATAAGACGGCGTTCTCTTAACCACTTATCAGAGCTGTTGAAATCAAACACCCCCTGTTTATTCCTATATGTATTTGTTCCTTCTTTATTCCTGGCTATTCTGGAAAACCTTTAATTTTCCTGCCATAACCCCAAAAAACTAATCCTGCAGGACCAGTTAAGCAGTAAGAGTGAAATCTCCAAATATAAATGAATGAGCAACATAAAACTTTTTAAACCCTTTTGACAAACTGCCGTCTGCGGCCTGGTTTATGATATACCCATAAATTTTGATGAGGAGGTATTCTCATTTTGGAACCTATTAATATCGACCTTGCCTTAGATAAACACTACCTACTTCCCGGCAACAAACATGTGGCCTACCTGATGATCAAGCTGACAGCACCTACAGAGGTGAACACCGGCAGACCGGTCCAGAACCTGTCCTTTGTCATTGACCGCAGCGGCAGCATGCATGGAGATAAGCTCAATTATACTAAAAAAGCGGTGTCCTTTGCCATCGGACACCTCGGTTCTCAAGACTACTGCTCGGTTGTAACCTTCGATGATACAGTCAATCTAGTATCCACTTCCCAAAAAGTTGAAAACAAGGATGCACTGATACAGTCAGTAATGCGAATAAATTCTGGAGGCTGTACCAATTTAAGCGGTGGCATGCTTCAGGGGTTAAAGGAAGTAAAGCATAATTTTAAGAAAGAACAAATCAACAGGGTCCTAATCCTAACGGATGGGCAGGCCAACAGAGGTGTAACCGACCGGATTAGGCTAATCAAAAAAGCCGGTGAAATGGCCGCCGGCGGGGTGACCCTCTCCACTTTCGGCCTGGGGGAGGATTTTGAGGAAGACTTACTGATGGCAATGGCGGAGGCCGGTAAAGGCAACTTCTATTATATTCAGTCACCGGAACAAATCCCGGGCATTTTTGAGCAGGAATTAGCTGGTTTATTGAGTACGGTGGCTCAGAACCTTAACATTAGTGTGCAGCCGGGAGCAGGCGTACAGATAACAGGTGTGCTGGGATACCCTTTTACCAGGGAAAATGGTATATTTATTAACCTTCCTGACATGTACAGCGGGGAAAGCAAAATAATTCTAACTGAACTAGTAGTTTCTCCCCGTGAAGAAGGAACCCACAACCTGCTTAGCCTGGAATTGGCCTACGCAGATGTCAGAAAAAACCTGGCATTAGTGAATTTGCAGGCCAGCCTTGAGATTAGATTTACCAACCATATTGGTGAGAGTCCCATTGAAAACTTTGAAGTTAAAAAGCAAGTTGAGCTTTTCCGCTGTGCAGAAGCTAAGGAAGAAGCCATCCGCCTGGCAGACCGGGGTGATTTCGATGGCAGCAAGAAAGTGCTGTACAATCAGCTTATGAATATGAGCCAGTTGATACAAGTGGTAGATGACGCTGATTTAGCAGACGAAGTAAGGGAACTTGGCCAAAGCCTCTCCTTTATGTCCGAACCACATTTTAATAAGGAAGCCCGGAAACAAATGAGTTATCAAGCTTACAACCAAAAGCGCGGGAGAAGAAGGAAGTAACTTAAAAGTCAACTTTAGAATAACCAACCTGCAGAGGACCCCTTGGCTTTAGTTTATGTTAAGGAATTTTCTGTAGATTTATATGCTAAATAACTCTCTCCCCACATTGGCAAAAACTAACCCTGCAGGAAGTCCTGTGCTATATTAAAAGAATAGAATTATGGGCCGGCGTAGAAAATATAGAAACTGGTTGTAAAACCATTATTACTTATATTATGATGAGGTAAAAGTCAACAGCCTGGGGGAAATATTGGTGCTCGATCCGGTTGCCGTTCAAATAGGACCTTTAACCATCTACTGGTACGGGATTATTATGACTTCCGCCTTCATTGCGGGGACAGCCCTGGCTTATTCCAACGCATCCCGTAAAGGTATTAATCCTGAACACATTTTAAATATGCTGATCTTGATTATACCTGCGGCAATTATTATGGCCAGGCTCTACTATGTGGTTTTTAGCTGGGATTATTATAAATTCAATCCCCTGGAGATATTTGCCACCTGGCATGGCGGCCTGGCCATTCACGGGGGCCTGCTCGGGGGCTTTCTCGCCGGCTATATTTACGTGCGCAAACACAAACTCGATTTTTGGAGAATCAGTGATATCTTTGCCCCCAGTATCATTCTGGGCCAGGCCATGGGGCGGTGGGGCAATTTCATGAACCAGGAGGCCTACGGCGGCCCGGTAACATTGGAATACATCAGCCGCTTTCCTGATTTCATCCAGAATCAAATGTTCATTAACGGACAATATTATCACCCCACTTTTTTGTACGAATCCGTCTGGAACCTGCTTATCTTTGCCCTTTTAATGGTTTTAATCCGGCGAAGCCATATCCCGGGCCAGATTTTTCTATCATATCTGGCCCTGTATTCCGTCGGACGGTTTTTCATTGAGGGGTTGCGCATGGACAGCCTGTACCTGGGACCGTTCAGGGTTGCTCAACTGGTCAGTCTTGTTTTAATTGCTGCCGCGGTCACTATGTACCTGAGACTGAAACGGCTAAAGGAAAATTGAGCTTGCAGAATATCCACGACACAGGAATACTGCCTGTAACATAACACTCCTTATAAACATATTATAGAAAAAAGTTTATATAAGGAGGTCGTACCTTATGGCATTTGGCACCGGAGGAGGCGTAGGCGGCGGTATATCCGCTTCCATTAACCTAAATTTCTTCTTCACGTTCTTCATTATCATAATTATAGTCTTCTTCCTTTTCGGCTTCATCTAAAATAACATAACAATAGACGGGGCGGTTTTTAGTAACTGCCCCTTTTTTTATTCTCTTGCAGTTGATATTCTCTTGTATTGGGAACATCTAAGCTTCTCTAGATTAATACCGCTTTAGGACCATATCCCTTCGGCTTTACCCGGCTCTTCCCGTGTCCATATTCCCATTGACACAATAAATATTCTGTGGTATTTTATGTTGTATTCTTATTTTTTGTCAGTAAACTTAATATTAGTATTCCAAGTATATAGCGGTGGTGTTTCATGAATTTCCAGGAAGCTAAAGAATTACATGATTTATTGTTCACCTTTATAGGTATCTTTCACGAAAAATTTCTATCCCGTTATCGCCGCTATTATGAATGCTACCCCATGCTCAAGAAGAATCATGTAAAGATTATCAGTGTCTTATATCAGCATAAACACTTGATTCCAACCGAAATCGGCAAGTTGCTGGATGTCGAGAGAGGCAGCCTGACGGCACTGATCGACCAGTTGGAAGAAATGGGTCTGGTTAAGCGCTGTAATGATCCCATGGACAGGCGAAAGTCACTGATCTCACTCACTCCTGCCGGAAGATGTGAAATGAATAAAATCATGGATAATTATATCCGGAACCTGAGCGTTTTTTTCCAGGACGCCGATCCCGGGGAACTGAAACAGTTTACGGCAAGCTTGCGTTTTGCAGTGGAATTTATGAAAAAACTACAGGTGGACTAAAATGAATAACAGCATGGAAATGCGCGATCAGAACATCAACAAACTACTCTGGAAATTTTCCCTGCCTGCAATAATAGCAATGCTTGTCAACGCACTTTACAACATAGTGGACAGGATCTTCGTGGGGCGTGGAATCGGCTCGATTGCCATTGCGGCAACAACCGTAGCTTTCCCGCTCATGATTATTCTCCTGGCTGTTTCTATTTTGATTGGAATAGGCGCCACGGCTTTAATTTCAATCCGGCTGGGGCAGCAGAAAATAGAAGAAGCAGAAAAAGTGGCCGGTAACGGCGCAGTAATGTTAGTTATCCTGCCGTTGGTTATAACAGTAATTTATTTTATCTTTCCCGAGCCGATCCTGGTGTTCTTCGGGGCAAGCCCGGAGGTTTTACCCTACGCCCGGGATTTCGTTCAAATTATAATGCTGGGAGCGGTTTTTGGTTCCATCAGTATGGGTATGAACAACTTTATCAGGGCGGAGGGCAATCCCAGGCTGTCTATGCTGACTCAAGTCAGCGGCGCATTAATAAACTGTGTTTTAAACTATATTTTCATTTTCAAACTGGGACTGGGAATTAAAGGGTCGGCTTTAGCTACTGTTTCCGGTCAACTGATTTCATCAATCTGGGTTTTGAGTTATTACCTGTCTGGCCGTAGCCTGGTTAAAATCAGACTAGCAAACCTTAAGCTGCAGCTGCCGATTCTCTTCAGTATTGTCTCCATCGGCTTTGCTCCCTTTGCTATGCAGATTGCCCACAGTATCCAGCAATCCATCTTAAACAAAACCCTTTTGGTTTATGGCGGGGATCTGGCTCTTTCAGCCGTGGGCATTATGATGAGTATAGCCGCTTTAATGTTCATGCCCATTGTGGGACTCAGTCAAGGAGCCCAGCCCCTCATCGGTTTTAACTACGGCGCCCGGCAATACCACAGGGTTAAAGAAACCTTTAAAAAAGCTATAGTAGCCGGTACCTGCATTGCCCTAACCGGCTATCTGGTAATTAATATCTGGCCGGCCCAAATCGTAGGCCTGTTCAGCAAAGGAGATACTGCTCTTACAGAATTGACTTCCGGCGCCATGTTGACTTTCTTTGCGATGTTTCCGGTTGTAGGGTTTCAAATAATTGGTTCAAACTATTTTCAGGCAGTGGGCAAGCCGGTTCAATCCACCATTCTCAGCCTGTCCAGACAGGCCCTGCTGTTTATTCCCCTTCTTCTGATTCTGCCGCATTTTTGGGGAATCGACGGAGTATGGAGAACAGCGCCTATCGCTGACGGCCTGGCAGTAATCCTGACGGCCACCCTTGTTTTCTTGGAAATGAAAAACCTGCCGAAAAGTCAACCTCTGGATGAATCCCTTGAGCAGCACGGAAAGACAGTCGCAAGTTCTACGAAATAGTATAAGCTTAAAGAGACGGGAGCAAAAATCCGTCAGAGCTGCAGCTAATAACCGCCTGCAACCACAACCAGCATTTAAATTAAATTTTTGCCTGGTTAAAAGAAAATTGAAAGATTAGAATAAATAAGATTAAACCTCACGGAACCAGCGCCCTGTGAGGTTAATTTTATGCAATGATCATCTTTAACCTACCACTTCATACCCGGCTTCTTCAATGGCTCCAGCCAGTTTTTCACGTGCGGCGGTGCCGGTGACCACAACTTCCTTTTTCTCCAGGTCCACCTGTACTTTTTCTACACCGTCGATCCCTTTCAGGGCTTCTTCCACCGCCCTCCGGCAATGGCTGCAGCTCATGCCCTCGACGGTAAGTTTAATCTCTTCCACTTTTTCACCTCCCTTGATGGACTTCCTTATTACGCTTCAGGGTTGTAACGTTTTAAGAGCAGGGAGTTGGTTACCACCGAAACTGAGCTGAAGGCCATAGCCAGGCCTGCCATGACGGGGGTAAAGATGCCAAAGATGGCCAGGGGAATGCCTGCGAGATTATAGAAAAAGGCCCAGAACAGGTTTTGCTTGATTTTCCGCAGGGTCTGCCGGGACAGCTTAATGGCATGGACAATGGCGCGCAGGTCGCCGCTGATCAGGGTGATCGAAGCGCTTTCCATGGCCACGTCTGTACCGGTTCCTATGGCCATTCCCGTATCGGCGGTGGCCAGGGCGGGCGCGTCGTTGATTCCGTCTCCCACCATGGCCACAACCCTGCCGGCTTTTTTCAGTTTGATGATTTCTTCGGCCTTATTTTCAGGCAGCACTTCGGCCATCACCTGCTCGATCCCCACCTGCCGGGCAATGGCCCGGGCTGTCCGCTCCTGGTCTCCGGAGAGCATGTAGACCTCCAGGCCCAGCTGCTTGAGCCCGGCAATGGCCCCGGCAGAGTGTTCTTTGACTGTATCGGCCACTGCAATCAGCCCGGCCAGGCGGTCGCCGGCCACTGCCACCAGCACGGTTTTCCCCTCTTCCTCCCAGCGGTTTTTAGCCGGCAATACCATAGACAGATCCACATGCCTGGAACCCGCCAGTTTCTCGTTCCCGACATACCAGATCAGGCCGCCGGCCCGGAAACGGATGCCCTGTCCCGGAAAGGCCTCAAAATCCCCGGCTTCCAGGGTCAAATCAAGCCCGGCCTCCCGGGCTCGCTTTACAACGGCCTGCCCCACAGGGTGTTCCGACTTGCTTTCTCCCGCCGCCACCGCCTGCAAGAGTTCCTTTTCTTCGAAGGGCGGCAGGACCAGCAGGCCGGTCACCGAGGGTTCCCCCCTGGTGATGGTGCCGGTCTTGTCCAGCACCACGGTATCAATCTTCCCGGCTCGCTCCAGGTGCTCACCGCCCTTGATTAAAATCCCCTTTTCCGCGCCCAGCCCCGTGCCCACCATGATCGCGGTGGGGGTGGCCAGCCCCAGGGCGCAGGGACAGGCGATGACCAGCACCGTAATCATGCGCACCATGGCGGTTGTGGCATCCGCTCCGGCCAGGTACCAGCCGCCGAAGGTGAGCAGCGCCACAACCACCACCACGGGTACGAAGATCCCGGAAACCCTGTCCGCCAGCCGCTGGATGGGCGCTTTGGAACCCTGGGCAGCCTCCACCAGGCGGATAATCCTGGCCAGGGCCGTATCTTCGCCCACCCTGGTGGCCCTGAAGGTGAAGCTGCCCTGTTTATTAATTGAAGCGCCGATTACATCGTCGCCCGGCCCTTTGTCCACCGGTACGCTCTCCCCGGTGAGCACGGACTGGTCTACGCTGGAATGCCCCTCGACGATCAGCCCGTCTACGGGAATCCGCTCTCCCGGCCGGACCAGAACCAGGTCTCCCGGCTCAACCTCTTCCACGGGTATATCTTCTGTGAGTCCGTCCCGGATGACCCGGGCTGTCCTGGCCTGCAGGTCCATGAGCTTCTTGATGGCTTCCGAGGTTTTCCCCCTGGCTACCGCCTCCAGTAGCCTGCCCAGCAGAATTAAGGTGATGACTACGGCAGCTGATTCAAAGTATAAGGTGCTCCAGCCCATAAGCACTGCTGCCAGGCTGTAAAAATAAGCGGTGGAAGTGCCCAGCGCCACCAGCACGTCCATATTGGCCCCACCAGTCTTGAGGGCGTGGTAGGACCCGCGGTAAAACTGCCACCCGGCCACGAACTGAACCGGCGTAGCCAGAGCCAGTTGAAGCCGGGGGTCAAGCATGAATTGATGCCAGCCGGCCAGTTCAGCCACCATCATCCAGAGCAGGGGCAAAGAAAAGCAGACTGCCAGAGCGAGCCTGAGCTGCTGCAGGCGGATCTCCCTTTGCCTGGCCTGCTTCTCCTCATCCCCTGCTGGATCAGCCGTCCGGCGCGCCTGGTAACCCAGTTTCTCCACCGCCCGGCGCAGTTCACCAATTGATGTCAGGCCTGGTATATACGTTATGCCTGCCCTGCCGGTGGCCAGGTTCACTGCCGCCCGCTGCACTCCGGGCAGGGATTTTAACTTTTTCTCCACCCTGACCGAACAGGCCGCGCAGGTCATCCCTGATATGGCCAGTTCCAATTCTTCCCCGGCCACGTCATAGCCAATACCCCGGATCCTTTCCACTATATCGCCCGGCGCGATCCGGCCGGGATCGTAAGTAACCGTTCCCTTCCCCAGGGCTAAATTGACGCCGGCCTCCAGAACACCCGGCATTTTCTTCAGCTCCCGCTCCACCCTGGCCGAACAGGCTGCGCAAGTCATACCGATGATGGGCAGGGATATAGTTTTGTAACTCTGGCCGTTCTCCTTGATTGCAGCCGTCCCGGTTTCCACAGCCTGTCCCATGTTCAATTCCTCCAGTGTTCAGGTGATGTTATTTAAGTTACAACACCAGGCAGGCACACCCGGTATTAGTTTAATCCTCGGAACTTTTATAACCTTTATTACTGTTTATAATTTACCTGTTTGATTTTTAAATTTACTGTTTAAAATTTACTTTTTAAAGCAGGGGGAGGGAAATACGCCTACTTATTGATCAATCTGAAGACTGTTTTGGTTAATTCATTAATAACCTCGTCATCACCGGCTATGAGTTGTTCCTTGATACAGGTTTTCATATGTTTTTCCAGCAAAAGCCTGGCCGCTCCGTTTAGAGCGGACTGAACTGAAGCTATCTGATTCAATACGCTGTCACAGTATACCCCTTCTTCAATCATCCTTTTGATCCCCCTGACCTGTCCTTCAATGCGGTTGAGGCGGATGACAAGCTCCCTTACTATCTTTTCCTCCTGCCAGCTTCTGCGTTTGTATTTATCTCCGTTATGGCAATTGGGGCAATTGTTTCTCCCGGTGTGTTCACCACCCATCTTCTTTCTTCAACCTCCAATCAAAAATATAGTACACCCCCCTACCCTATATGTCAACAGAATTGATGATTACATAAAAGTTAGAAAGACAGTGTCCTGAACGTTTCAAAAAAATAAAAAGGAATTGACCGGAGTATTACAGCCTGTTATATTAAATTTGATAATCAAATTGTATGACATTATAAATATCCTAGATTCAAACATTCATGGTGAGGTTACTATTATGCCTGATTTCGGCGTGAACAAGATTGTAGATAAATTAACCCATGAGCTGCTGCATTTTTTTAATAGTTTTTCTTCGTGGGAAAGCTCGGTGGTCCGCAGCAGCGATTTATCAGTGTCCGAGGCCCATGCCATTGAAATACTGGGACAATTCGGACAGATGAACATGAAGGGACTGGCCCAAAAATTGGGGGTAACTACGGGTACAACAACGGTCACTGTGGACCGCCTGGAAAAAAAGGACTACGCCAGACGTGAATCCACCCGGGAAGACCGGCGGGTAAACTTGATCAATCTGACGGAAAAGGGGTGCAGGGCCTTTGATGAACACCACAAATTCCATCTTGCCCTTACAGAACAAATGATCTCCGTGCTTGCCGAAGAAGAGATTTATCAATTCCTGACCATTTTGAAAAAAATCAACTCTGAAATATTTTAAAAACCCAACCCCCTGGCCGGGTAGGGCAAAATCAAAAAGAATAACAACCTGCTTTAACCAGTTTTCCATCAAAGTTTAATTTTTAAAGGTCAGCCTGTAAAATTCAGCTTGTTTAAGGAGATGATTTCAATGATCGGCCGCTTTGCTTTCCCTGGTCAGTTTCGTGAGCTTCTAAGCCTGAAGGAGTTCTATCTGACCTCCGCCGGCGCCCTACTCATCGCAGCCAGCTTTTTACTGGAAAGGACCCGTCCGGATTCCATCCTCCCTACCCTGCCGGCTCTGGCCGCCCTGGCCGTCCTGGGCGGGCCGATTATCTGGGGCGCTGCAAAGGGCCTGTGGGCAAAGGAGATGAACGTGGATGAACTGGTCAGTCTGGCTATGATAGCTTCAGTGATCATCGGGGAGTACCTGACCGCCGCAATAGTAGCCTTCATCATGGTACTGGGGTCAACGCTGGAGCAGTTCACTTCCCAGAAGGCCAGGAACGCCATACAGGCCCTGATCCGCCTCAACCCCCAAACAGCCACCGTGCTCCGGGACGGAGTTGAAAGCAGCGTGCCCCTGGGGGAGATCCGGTCGGAGGATGAAGTTATCATCCGCCCCGGCGAAACCATCTCGGTGGACGGAACGGTAGTCAGGGGCTCCGCCGTGGTGAACCAGGCCTCTCTGACGGGTGAATCCAAACCCGTGGAAAAAACTGTGGGTGACAGCGTTTATGCCGGCACCTCCAGCTATTCCGGCATGCTGGTGGTCCGGGTAAAACAGGTCGGGGAGGAAACCACCCTGGGCAAGCTGATCCGCCTGGTCCAGGAAGCCGAAAGCATGCGCGCCCCTGTTTTGAGGCTGGCCGATAAATATGCCGGCTACTTTACCCCGCTTATTGTCTGTATCTGTATTGCGGTATACCTGTTCACCGGCGACAGCCACCGGGCCATCACCGTCCTCATCGTGGGCTGCCCCTGCGCATTCATCCTGGCCGCCCCCACCGCCATCACCGCCTCCCTGGGCAACGCCGCCAGGAACGGGGTCATGATTAAAAGCGGCGCCTTTCTGGAGGAGCTTGGCAGGATTAACGCTGTGGCTTTTGACAAAACCGGCACGCTAACCACGGGAAAACCGGTGGTGACGGATATCGTCCCCGCCGGCGGCCTGGCGCCGGAATACGTGCTCCATCTGGCTGCCTCAGCAGAAAAGTATTCCGAACACCCTCTGGCACGGGCCATCCAGGAGTCTGCCAAAGCCTATGGCTGCTCCCCTGCTGAACCGGAGGGCTTTAACCTGGTACCCGGCGCAGGGGTGGAAAGCCTGGTGGAGGGCAAAAAAGTGTTTGTGGGCGCCGCAACGGATCTTGAGCCGGAGGGCGGTCTTTCGCAAGTACTGTCAGCCGGTGCCAAGACCCGGCTGGTGGTCAAGGAAGATGGCCGGATTGCCGGCTGGCTCTATATTTCTGACGAACTGCGCCAGGGGATCCGGGGCGTGGTCATACCACAATTGAACCGGCTGGGGATAACTAAAATTCTCCTCCTGACCGGTGACAGACAGTCGGTGGCCGCACACCTGGCCCAGGCCGGCGGCATCCGGGAATACGAATCAGGCCTGCTGCCGGAACAAAAGCTGCAGCGCATTAAAGGCCTGCAACAGCAGGGCTATAAGGTGGCAATGGTGGGTGACGGCATTAATGACGCCCCGTCCCTGGCGGCAGCAGATATAGGCATTGCTATGGGGGCCATGGGCGCCGATGTGGCCGTTGAGTCAGCGGACATCGCCCTCATGAGCGATGACCTGACCAAACTCCCCTTTGCCCTGGAACTGGGCAGGGCGACCCTTAAAACCATTAACTTCAATATCCTTTTTGCAATCATCTTCAACTCTCTGGCTATATTATTCTCATCCCTGGGCTGGTTGAACCCCGTTACCGGCGCATTGGCCCACAATATCGGTTCCGTACTGGTCGTTCTCAACTCCGCCCGGCTGATTCGCAGGCGCTTCGGCCTTAAAGCAACAAGCGCAGCAGCGCCTGCTCCGGCGGTGTCCTTTGCCACCGAATGATAAAATAGAACCACGTGTTTAAATATAGTAAAGGCACAAAACCTTCAAAAAAATCATTACTATAGCAGGAACATGAGCAAAATAAGCAAAATATATGCCAGTCATTAAGCCTGTTCTTCCTTCCCGGCCTTCAGACCCTGTCCCCGGTCCCGGCTGAAAAAACCGCAACACACGCGGGGGAGCCTGCTTTAGGCCTGCTCCCCCGTATATTATGTCATCTACGTTCCTGGCCGGATAATAATTGGCCCCGTTTCTTTTTTTAAATTATTTTTTTCACAATATATTTAAGAACAAAAAAAGACCAATATCGTAAACAAATTGCACTTTGTATACAATGCTCTTAATATAAAAATATAGCATCAATTCCTTAAGTTGTACTGGCTTTTGCTTGGGCCTTATATAATCCAATGCAAAGTGTTCAGGCGTTCAAGCACTGGAGCGACGAAAGTCATTCCTGAAAAAAACTGGAGAGATGAACAAAATATGACAGAAAACACTGAGAAACAGAGATTATTGGACTTGCGAAGAAAGCGGGTGTTTTTGGGGGGCGGAGAAAAACAAATTGAAAAACAGCATAAGGCGGGCAAATTAACCGCCAGGGAACGGTTGAATCTTCTGCTGGATGAAGGAAGCTTTGTTGAACTCGACCAGTTTGTTACTCACCGTTGCTCAGATTTTGGTATGGACAAGTCGGAGGTTCCGGGGGAAGGTGTTGTAACTGGTTACGGCACCATAGACGGAAGACTTGTCTATGTTTTTTCCCAGGACTTCACGGCTTTGGGGGGAAGCCTGGGGGAAATGCACGCCAAAAAGATCTGCAAAGTAATGGACCTGGCTCTGCAAAGCGGCGCTCCATTTATTGGTATGAACGATTCCGGCGGCGCCAGAATCCAGGAAGGCGTGGATGCCTTAAACGGTTATGGAGAAATATTCAAACGCAACTCCCTGGCATCCGGGGTTATCCCCCAGTATTCGCTAATTTTGGGACCGTGTGCAGGTGGGGCTGTTTATTCCCCCGCCCTCACTGATTTTGTTTTCATGGTCAAGGGCACGTCCAATATGTTTATTACCGGACCCCAGGTGATAAAGTCGGTAACCGGTGAAGAGGTAAGCCCGGAGGTTCTGGGAGGTGCGGAAACCCACGGCTGCCTTAGCGGCGTGACCCATTTTTACGCTGACAGTGAAGGGGAATGCTTCGCCCGGTTCAAGGAATTGTTTCACTACCTTCCCCAGAATAACCTGGAGGATCCGCCCCGGATAGACTGCGACGACCCAATCGGACGCTGCGACGATGAACTCTCGGAAATTATTCCCTGTAAAGCCAACAAACCTTACGAGGTCAGGGATATCCTCGGTTTAGTTCTGGATAACGGCAAGTTTTTTGAAGTGCATGCAAATTATGCGACCAACATTGTTGTCGGCTACGGCCGGCTTAACGGAAGAACGGTGGGTATCATCGCCAACCAGCCAAAGGTGCTGGCAGGTTGTCTGGATATTAACGCTTCGGACAAAGCGGCCCGGTTCGTCCGTTTCTGTAATGCCTTTAATATCCCCCTTCTCACTCTTGTTGATACTCCGGGTTACCTGCCCGGGGTCAAGCAGGAACACGACGGGATTATCCGCCACGGTGCAAAACTGCTTTTTGCTTATTCAGAAGCCAGCGTGCCTAAAATTACGCTCATCCTTCGCAAGGCCTACGGTGGTGCCTATGTCGCCATGTGCTCACGCTCGCTGGGCGCTGACATGACCCTGGCCTGGCCCACAGCTGAAGTAGCCGTGATGGGACCTGAAGGAGCTGTTAACATAGTATTCCGGAAACAAATTGCTGCCGCCCCGGACCCACAGGCCATGCGCACCAGTAAAGTGGAGGAGTACTGCGCAAAAATTGCCAACCCCTACGTGGCGGCGGCCAGGGGTTACGTCGACAGGGTTATCGACCCGAGGGAAACCCGCCCGGCCTTGATTCAAGCCCTGGAGGCCCTGCCGGATAAAAGGGAAGGCAGACCCGGCAAGAAAAACGGGAATATTCCACTATAGGTATAGGGAGAGATTAAAAATGTCCGTTGGAATGCTGGCTTTAAAATTGGCCGTTAGCGGGATTGGGACCGTTTTTGTGATCCTCGGCGTTCTCGGCCTGATGATGCACTGTTTCAAGTACGTCTTTGACAGGAGCAAGCAAGCTGAGGCCGGGACCGCTTCCGGTTTGCCCGGGGACCTCCCCGCCGGGGAAGAAAAGGAAGAAGAACTGGTTGCTGTCTTCGCTGCAGCATCCTATTACGCCCGGCTCAAGTATAAGCGACCGGTTCTGGTTAAAGCCGTAACCCCTGTTTGGGATGCGGGACACGAATCTATCTGGCAGGCCACCGGCAGGCGCGAATTGCTCAGTTCCAGGCTTGACTTAAGGGGTGTTAAATAATGGAAAAATTAAGGATTACCGTAAACGGCCGGAGTTATGACGTAACGGTGGAAGTCCTGGAAACAGACGAAAACAAACACAGCACAAAAAAAGAACCTGAGAGTTTTCCCGTCCAGCCATTGACGGCAATCAGCGGGGGCAAGGCCCAGGCAAACACGTTCAAAGGCAGCACGGGAAGCAGTTCGGGAAATAGCTTGAAAAGCAGTTCAGGAAACAGCGCAGGAAAGACAGTTAATTCTCCCATGCCCGGCACCATCCTGAGTATCAAAGTAAACTCCGGCGACCAGGTAAAAAGAGGTCAGGTGCTGATTATCCTGGAGGCAATGAAAATGGAGAACGAACTTATGGCTGAAAATGATGGAACTATCCGGGATATCCATGTCTCCCCGGGTCAGAGCGTTCAGTCAGGAGATCTACTTATTACACTAACATAAAAGCTTGTCACACTGGCTTTAATAAAGGAGCTGAGGGGTTCTGGAAGTCATCGTTGAAATCTGGCAGAGCACGGGCTTCGCCAACCTGTCCTGGAGAGAGGTAATCATGATTGCCGTTGCCTGTTTCCTTCTCTACCTGGCTATTGTAAAACAATACGAGCCCCTGCTTCTCTTGCCCATCGCCTTTGGAGTGTTGCTCGTTAACCTGCCCTTGACCGGTGTAACTGAAGAAGGCGGGTTATTGTACTGGCTCTACCAGGGCGTTAAACTGGGGATCTACCCTCCCCTGATTTTTCTCGGCATCGGGGCTATGACCGATTTCGGCCCCCTGCTGGCCAATCCTAAAACCATTCTGCTGGGCGCAGCAGCACAACTTGGTATTTTTGTAACGCTGACGGCCGCCCTGTTTCTTGGCTTTACCCCGGCGCAGGCCGCCTCCATCGGCATCATCGGGGGTGCGGACGGCCCTACGGCAATCTTCCTCACGTCCAAACTGGCGCCGGAACTGCTGGGGCCCATAGCTATCGCAGCCTATTCTTATATGGCGCTGGTTCCCATTATCCAACCACCGATTATGAAGGCCCTGACCACGCAAAAAGAACGCCTTGTGGTAATGGAGCAACCCCGCACCGTGAGTAAAACGGAAAAAATTATTTTTCCTGTTTTTGTAACCATTGTCGCCGTTCTCTTTGTACCGGCGGCCGGTTCCCTGCTCGGCATGCTGATGCTGGGCAACCTGATGCGGGAGAGCGGCGTGGTGGACCGCCTTTCCAAAACAGCTCAAAATGAACTGATTAACATTGTTACTATTTTTCTTGCCCTCACCGTCGGGGCTACGGCCAGGGGAGAATCCTTTCTGACACTGCAGACCATACAGATTATCGTGATGGGCCTGGTGGCTTTTGCTATGGGCACTGCAGGGGGTGTGCTGTTAGGAAAGCTGATGTACTATTTGACCGGTGGCAAAGTGAATCCGCTGATCGGATCGGCAGGAGTGTCGGCAGTTCCCATGGCCGCCCGGGTCTCTCAAAAGGTCGGGCAGCAGTATAATCCCGGAAATCACCTGCTGATGCATGCCATGGGCCCGAACGTGGCCGGCGTAATCGGCTCTGCCGTAGCGGCGGGTGTATTGCTGACCCTGATGCAGTAAAGGGCTGTTCATCTAATTAACCGTAAACTATAAACCTGGAAAAGGCCTACCGGCACCCTGCGTCAGCAGGGTGTGATTTTTTGGTTTGAAAAAGGCGCAACCCGGCCGGGTCCTGAGCCGGCAATTTGAGCCGAAGCTGTGTCTTATCCTTCGGACAGGATTGCGGGGCAAGAAAAAGCTTTAGGATAAAACAAATGACACAATCCTGTTTAGTAAGCGCCAGCCCCTGTCCTTACTTGCAGTCCGTACCCGTCCGTTTCAATAATGACCGCGCCATCCAGATCGTTGCGGTAAACTGCTGCCCCGCTGTGCTCAAGCAGCTCCAGGGTGGAAGGCGCGGGATGCCCGAAGGTATTGTGGGCCCCCACCTGGATTACGGCAATTTCGGGCTGCACCTGCTGCACCAGTTCCGGCAGCAGGGTGCGGCTGCCGTGGTGGGGCATCTTTAAGACATCCGCCTCCAGCTCCTCCCCCCTTTCAAGCAGTTTCCTCTGCGCCTCCAGCTCGACGTCTCCGGTAAAAAGGAAAGCCCTGTCTTTGTATGTGAGTTTCAAAACCAGTGAAATATTATTCAGGCTGGCTTCGGAAGCATGCATTTCCCCCGGGGACAGAATTCTAAGATCAATCATGCTGTCCAGCGCCAGGCTGTCCCCTGCTCCCGCTGCCTCCACCGGAATACCATTTGCTTCCATATTTTTCATAAGCGCTGTAAAGGCCGCAGGGATTTCTTCGGCAGTTTCACCCCCTGGGGCCTCCCCGCTCCCATCCGGCAGGGCTGCCGGCGGCACCAGCGCCAGAATCACAGGAAAATTTTTGACCAGGTAAGCCGCACCCCCGGCGTGATCCTCGTGGGGGTGCGTTAAAACAAGCACGTCCAGGCGGCGCACGCCAATCCTTCTGAGATAGGGAGCCACTACCTGACTGCCTGCCCCGGTGCCGCTCAAAAACTCCTCCCGCCAGCCGCCGGTGTCAATCAGCATATTTCTCCCGCCCGGCGTTTGCACCAGGCTGCAGTCACCCTGACCCACGTCGATAAAGTGGACTATCAGCTTCTGACCTCCCCCGCTCCAGGGCCACCAAATCAGAAGCAGGACAACTCCCAGGGCCGCCCCCACCGCAGTCCAGTTCTTAAACCTCCGGAGGACAGCCGGACTCCAGACCCCGGAACAGATTCCGGCAACAAGAAAGAGGCCGCCGTACCATACCGCCGCTAACAGTACAGGGGGCGTAGCCAGGTAGATTACCGCGCCGGGAAGCTCCTGAAGAAGGGCCACCAGAGCCAGGAATAAATCCAGGACAACCCCGGTGGAGGCATTGAGCAACCCCGCCAGAGGAAGCCAGAACAAACCGAGTATTGCTGCCAGTATCCCCAGGAGCAGAATCAACCCCACCAGGGGCGCAGCCAGCAGATTCGCCGGTATGGATACCGGAGAGAATAAATTATAGTACCAGGCAACCAGGGGTACTGTGGCAAGCTGCGCCGCAAGGGGAACTGCCAGGGCCAGGGCAGCAACCCGCACAAAATTTTCAGATATTCCCCTCTGCGGGACGGAATCTCCCCGCGGCCCTGGTGCGGCAACCCGTACTGCGCTTTCAGACAAACCTTTCAGGAGCCTGGCCAGCCCTGCAGCCAAAAGCGGCCCCAGATATAATATTCCCCAGGTGGCCGTAAAGGAAAGCTGAAACCCGGGGTTGTAAATCTGCAGCGGTTTCCAGATAAGTATAATCAGGGCCGCCAGGGCCAGGGTGGTGGGCCAGTCCCGGTCGCGTCCCAGGTGGTGGGCCCACACGAAAAGCAGGGCCATGAATGTGGCCCGGAGTACGGCAGGATTTAAACCCGTCATCAGCGCGTAAAAAAGCAGCACCGGGGTGACCAGGGGCGCGGTGCAAGCCGGCGGCGCCCTGAACAGGCCCAGAAAGCCCATGAGGCCGCCCAGCACCAGTCCCACGTGCAGCCCGGACACGCTCAGGATATGGACAATACCGGTTTCACTGAAGGCCTGGCGGGTCTCCTGGTCAATTAAGCCCTGGGAGCCGAAAACAATCCCGTTCAAGACAGCTGCCTGGGCTGGTGTCAGGGAGTGGGTCGCAGCAGCCGCAAGCTTCTGTTTCGCCGCCAGGGCCGTACTAATCAGCGGATTTATTCCGCCGGCGCCGGTTTTGACCAGGGAATCCTCTCCCCGTGCCAGCAGAATAACGTGAATCCCCTCGCGTTCCAGGTAAGTCCGGTAATTAAAGGCTCCCGGGTTGCCCGGCGTAGCGGGCCTAATCAACAGACCGGATACCTCCAAGATGTCACCGTAACTAAAAACCCTGTTACATTCTTTTACCTGGAGACGCACTGCTCCGGACACGGGATGCCGTTCCTCACCCCTGACAACTTCATGCGCCTTGAACTGGTAGATAACCTGATCCGCTCTTACATCAGGACCGGAAGAAACCTGCCCCACCAGGATAATTCTCTGCCCGGCAAATTGGACCAGGGGAGTTTTGCTTTCTTCCATCCCCAGCCGGGAAAGGACTAGACCCAGCAGGAGGAAGAGCACCAGAACGGCACGACGGTTTCCCCGCCAGTTCAGAATGTGACCGGCCATAACAATGAGCAGGCAAAAAGCCGCCAGGACCATGGCCGTCGTCGCTTTAAAACGGGTAAATTCACCAAAGAGCACCCCGGTAATATAAAAACACGTAAAAAAAACAATGGGCCTGTTCATGTTCTATCTCCGGTGACGGAAGCTCATGTTGAAATTGATTGGATGGTTAATAATTACTTTGACGGGCAGCCGGCTTGTTCCTTTGAAAGCATTTGTCGAAATGAGAAATAATTCCATACATTAGCACATCTTATAGATACCTCAAGCACTCTTACAACAAGAAAAAAATATTTTAAATAAATCTCAAAACTATGTAGGAATTCTCAGGTTAAAGTAGAATTGGGTATATTAAGTTGATTATTAAATTCTCCGAGCCTGGCAAACCTTAGCCGGAGGTATGGTTGCCAGGCCGTTAGGGTGCTCTAAGAAATTAGATCGCCTCCCATTGTGGAAAGGAGTGCATGGCATTGCTTCTGGATGTAGAGCCTTGTCCCTTTTAGCACAATGGGACAGGGCTTTTTTGTATAATCTCTATCTGCCTGATATCTGTGTCGGCTCACCAGTGGCCAGGTGATTGACCGGTGTAGGGGCCATTCCCCCGGACAGGCTGGTAAGAGAGATCTAAGCAAATTAAACAGGGGTAAATGTACGCTCTCGTAGTGCTTATATAAACACATGGCCTCAGCTGTTCCCCTTACCCCGCGTTAGATATAAAGCGCGCGTTTAATGACAATAGCGCATATCGCCTTTCCAAAAGACGAAATTTAATGTCCCGGGTCAAGTTTTTCGCAAGGAGGTGAAATTAAAAATCTCAACAATGGTTTTAAAATATATAAAAAACATAAATAACCTACTGTTACCAACATCCAGACCCGGACTTGCATTTACTCGTCTTTGGAACTTATGAAATAGCCTGGCCGGGGAAGTTACCTTATAAAACGATCCTCACCGGTTATGCCTTAACGCCGGCAAGGGTTAAGAAACTGTCAGGTCTTTTCCCCCGCTCCACAGGCATTGCAAAGGGTAGAATTTGGGAGGAGAAATTTAATGGATTTAATTAAGTTAACCATTAACGGGAAAGAAGTTGAAGTTGAGGCAGGTACAACAATCCTTAAAGCAGCTGAACTGATGGGAATAGATATCCCGCACCTCTGCTTCGACGAGGATTTGAGTTCAGTTGGCGCCTGCCGATTGTGTGTAGTGGAGGTAAAAGGGGCGCGCAGTTTGGTGGCCTCATGTGCGGCAGCAGTAACTCCGGGAATGGTTGTAGAAACCCATTCTCCGGCTGTGATGGAAGCAAGGCGGACCATCCTCGAACTGATGATCGCCAACCACCCCCTCGATTGTCTCACCTGCGAGAAAGCAGGCGACTGCAGACTGGCGGATTACTGCTACGAATATGGAATAAAGGAAAGTCCCTTTAAAGGGGAAAAACACAATTACCCCATTGATGAAAGCAACCCGTTCATCGTCCGCGATATGAACAAATGTATTTTGTGCGGAAGGTGTGTTCGCGCCTGTGACGAAATCACCGGCCAAAACACCATCGATTTTGCTTACAGGGGCTTTAACAGCAAGACAACAACCTTCTATGACGAGGAGCTTGTGGAATCAAACTGCGTATTCTGCGGTCAGTGTGTATCCGTTTGCCCCACCGGAGCCTTAACTGAAAAGCAAATGCAGGGTAAAGGCCGCCGCTGGGAGTTCCAAAGAACCAGAACAACCTGCCCCTTCTGTGGTACGGGTTGTAATTTCGACCTTTGCACCAAGGACGGAAAAATTATCGGCGTCTTATCCAATCCCAAAAGTCCGGTCAACGGTCGCGCCCTCTGCGTCAAAGGCCGCTTCGGCTGGGATTTTGTCCAAAACGAAAAACGCCTCAAAACTCCGCTAATTAAAAAGGACGGGGAATTTGTACCCGCTTCCTGGGATGAGGCCCTGGATTTAATTGCCACACGCCTGGGAGAAATCAAGGAAAAATACGGGCCGGACGCCTTTGCTGCCCTGAGTTCCGCCCGCTGCACCAATGAGGAAAACTACCTGGTTCAAAAATTTACAAGGACGGTGATGGGCACAAATAACGTCGACCACTGTGCCCGTACCTGACACGCGCCCACAGTGGCCGGTCTGGCCACTTCTTTCGGCAGCGGCGCAATGACCAACTCCATTAACGAAATCACCACCGATGCCCAGTTGATGATGTTAATCGGCACCAACACCACGGAAGCACACCCTGTCATCGGCTATAAAATGAGACAGGCCAAGCGCCGCGGCGCCAAACTCATTGTCGTCGACCCCAGGCGCATTGATCTGGCGGAGGAAGCTGACTACTGGCTCCGGATCAAGCCGGGCACAGATATCCCCTTCCTCAACGGTTTGATGCATATCATTATTAAAGAAGATCTCTACGACAAGGCTTTCGTCGAATCCAGAACTGAAAACTTTGAAGCGCTGGCGGAGACCGTTAAGAATTATACGCCTGACTATGTTTCCAAGCTGACAGGAATACCTGAGGAAGACCTCTATGCCGTGGCACGTCTTTACGCTACCACAGACAGGGCAATGACCTTCTATACCCTGGGAATTACCGAGCACGTCTGCGGGACCCACAACGTCATGAGCGTAGCCAACCTGGCTATGCTGACCGGGCACCTGGGACGGCCGGGCACGGGCGTCAACCCCATCCGGGGCCAGAACAACGTGCAGGGAGCCTGCGATATGGGAGCGCTGCCCAATGTCTATTCAGGCTACCAGGCTGTCGTTAACCCCGATGTACGGGCTAAATTTGAGAAGGCCTGGGGTGTATCCCTCCCCGACAAGAACGGCCTGATGATCCCCGAAATGTTTGACAAGGCTAATTCCGGGGATGTAAAAGCCATGTATATCCTTGGTGAAAACCCGGTTCTGACGGACCCCAACAGCAATCACATCCGCTCCGGTTTGGACAATCTGGAATTCCTGGTGGTCCAGGAATTATTCCTGACCGAAACGGCAGAATATGCGGACGTAATCCTGCCGGCCGCCAGCTTTGCTGAAACAGACGGAACCTTTGACAGCACCGAACGCCGGGTGCAGCGGGTACGAAAGGCTATTGAGCCGATACCGGGAAAAGCTAACTGGCAGACCATAATGGAACTCAGCGCCAGGATGGGCTATCCTCTGGATTATAATAGTCCCGAGGATATTTGGAACGAGATGGCTTCCCTCTCCCCTGCCTTCGCCGGAATTACTTATGAAAGGTTAGAGGAAAAGGGAATCCAGTGGCCCTGTCCCTCCAGCGAACACCCCGGCACACCCTTCCTGCACGCCGGAACATTCTCCCGGGGCAAGGGTCTGTTCCAGGCCATTGACCATATTCCTCCGGCGGAAATGCCCGACGAGGAATATCCTTTCCTGCTTTCAACCGGCCGGATCCTCCAGCACTACAATGTCACGACTCCTTACTCCAAGGGGATCCAAAGCATGTGGTCGGAGGAGTACTCCGAGTTTAACCCGGAAGATGCGGCACGGCTTGGTGTGGAAACTGGAGACCAGGTTAAAGTCACATCAAGGCGCGGTGAGATTACAACCAGAATTAAAGTAACGGACAGAGTTCCCCCGGGGATGCTCTGGATGTCTTTCCACTATGCGGCCAGCCCTGCTAACGTTATTACCAGCGCCGCTCTGGACCCCATCACAAAAACTGGTGAGTATAAAGTCGCGGCAGTAAGAATAGAAAAAGTCTAGGAGGGTTTGAGATGCGGAAGGTACCGGTAACCGAAGCTGTTGGTATGGTCCTCTGTCATGATATCACAAGAATTATTCCCGGTTGCGAAAAGGGAAGAGCCTTCCGCAGGGGGCAGGTCATTACGCCCGGTGATATTCCAAAACTCCTGGATTTGGGTAAGGAACACATTTACGTTTGGGAACCGGAAATAGATCTGATTCATGAAGACGAGGCTGCTCTGCGCCTGGCCCGGCATGCCGCCGGGCCGGGTCTGAGCTGGGATCAGCCGAACCAGGGAAGAGTCAATATCCGGGCAACACGCAAGGGACTTCTCAAAGTGCAGGTGGACCGACTGCACCAGCTCAATGAACTTGACGATGTCGTCATGGCCACCCTGCATAACAACAGGGTTGTAGCAAAGGATCAGGTGGTGGCCGGTACCAGGGTCATTCCACTGGCCATACAGCGGCACCTCCTAGAGGCGGCTGAAGAAATCAGCGGCAAACCGAGTCCCTTAATTACGGTAAAGCCCTTTCAACCGCTCTGGGTGGGGGTTGTAACAACGGGCAGCGAGGTTTATTCAGGCCGGATCCAGGATGGTTTTTGCAGCATTATCCGGCAGAAAACCGCACCCTTTAACGCCAGGGTACTTGGACAGGTCATTGTTCCGGACGATCCCCATCTTATTTCCACCCAGATCCGCCAGTTGATAGCCGAAGGAGCGGAGTTGGTCATGGTTACCGGGGGCATGTCGGTTGACCCCGATGATGTAACTCCTGCCGGAATCAGGGCCACTGGAGCGGATGTCGTCTCTTATGGCGCTCCGGTTCTCCCCGGCGCCATGTTTATGCTGGCTTACCTGGGACATGTGCCGGTTTGCGGACTGCCGGGCTGTGTAATGTTCAATAAAACCACCATCTTTGACCTTATTCTGCCGCGCATTTTTGCCGGAGAACATTTGAACCGTTCGGACATTGTAAACCTGGGACACGGCGGTCTCTGTGAGGAATGTGAGATTTGCCAGTATCCGGCTTGCCCTTTCGGCAAAGCCACCTAAGTGTGGTTTTTAGGGGGTGGAAATTTTAAGTGCTTTCAAATATAAAACTTGAAGAGGCTCAGGAAATCTTGCTGAGCCTCGCCGCTCCCTTGCCGGAGGAAACGCTTCCTTTGCTGCAGACGCCGGGCCGGGTTACTTCCAGGGATTTATTGGCCGATTATGACCTGCCTCCCTGTCCCCAGGCTGTGGTTGACGGCTATGCCGTCAATGCTGAACCGGCAAATGCACCTAAAAGTTATGCTTTAACAGAACACCTCCGGCCGGGTGAAAAACCGAACTATCCTCTCCGCACGGGTCAGGCCGCCGGCGTAGTGACCGGCAGTCCTCTGCCTTCAGGCACTATGGCTGTTGTGCCGCAGGAAACAACCAGACTTGAGGGTAACCGTGTTGTTATTACTGAAAAAGTCCTGCCCGGTGAAAACATCAAGCGGCAAGGAGAAGATTTTAGAGCCGGGGACCTGCTTGTATCGCGGGGCACCCGCCTGGAGCCTGGCGCAATGGGAGTCCTGGCGGCCTACGGAATAAATAAAGTGCCGGTTATTCAACAACCCAGGGTCGCAGTCCTCAGTCTGGGCCAGGACATCGTCCCCTATCATGCAGTGCCGGAGCCCGGTCAGATGCGTGACAGCAACGGCCCCCTCCTGGCTGCGCTTGTCATGCGTGATGGAGGCCAGGTGACCGGATTGACGGCCACAGGGGCTGAGAACGCCTCAAACCTCAAGGAGCACCTGGAAAGGCTGCTGCAGCAAGCAGACATTGTAATCACCACTGGAGGAGCCGCTTCCGGAGTATACGACAAGGCTGTATACATGTTGAAACATATTGGAGCCCGCTTGCTTTTCTGGGGGGTCAGAATCAAGCCAGGCGCTCACAGTGGAGCAGCCATATGCAACACGAAGTTTATCATTTCCCTGTCCGGAAACCCCACAGCCTGCGCCGTGGGCTACCATCTCCTGGCGGGTCCGGTTTTGTACGCCCTCCAGGGGCTAAACCCCTATTACCGGCGCCTTCCAGCTTCATGCACTAATTCTTTTCCCAAAAAGACAGGCACCCGGCGATTTCTCCAGGGATATGCGGAATGCAGCGAGGGGACATGGAAAGTAACCATCCTGCCGGGACAGAAATCAAGTATGCTCCGGGCGTTGCTCAGGTCAAACGCACTAATCGACCTGCCTTCGGGGCACCCCCCTGTGGAAAAAGGGCAAAATTTATCTATTATCCTCTTCCAACCGTCATCTGCCGGGTAAGGCGGAAAACCCGGTATTGACGGTTGGAAAAAACGTCCCCGTTCCTGAAATCAGGCCCCCGGGCACCACGCTTTCATGGGAAGGATCACGCTATGGAAAAGGCTGCAAGTGTGACTAATAAAAGGTATCCCGTTTCCAGCCTGCCGGTTTATCGGCACCGTCTAGCTATTATCCAGAAAATTGTGCTGGATTCCCTGGCACAGGGCTGCGATGAAGCGGAGGCCCTGGGCCTGTTTTTCTGGAAACTGGCCGATTTGGAACCTCCGGCAGGTAATAAGGAACATTTACTGTTTTGCGCCCTTTTCCGGATGCATCAAAGCTGCCTGAACACCAGGATCGATAGCCGCGAAGAAGCTCTTAAGCTCCTCGGGATAACTTCCGGTGAATTGGATTTGCCGCCCAAGAAAACAATAGGAAGAGCCAAAGCTGCCTATTGGAAGCATTTTAATGAACTCTCCAGCGATTTAAAAATGTTTCTTTCCAATGCCTCTAAAATTGGTGCAATGAAAAAGGCATTGAGCTTTATTACAGATTGTAAAAGTATCTGACGAAAACTCAATTATAATAACAATTGGAGTGCAAGAAGCGCTGAAAGGATAAGTTTCTAAACTTGTCATAGATGGTTGACAGTAATTAGAATATTTACATAGAAACTTTTTCAGAATGGCTGTATACAGTTAACCTTTCTCCGCGAGCAAAGCCCACAAGGGCAAGATTAAACTCATCAGCCAGTTCAACGGCCAGGAATGTGGGCGCGGAACGCGACACCACAACCGGTATCCCGTAGTGTGCCGCTTTGATCAGTATTTCTGAGGAGATCCTCCCACTGAGGAGCAGG
>FZPS01000047.1_pt140 | contig 33258 bp, 15 predicted proteins | sample 1817821 | NCBI WGS metagenome assembly FZPS01 (sample SAMEA104158645, study PRJEB21678) | metagenome | place: Germany | collected 2015-04-21
CGCCAATCGCTCGTAAACTTTTGTACTTCGCGAGGCGAAGACGACCGGCGACCGCATCCGAAAAGAATGCTTACGACAGCCAAAATATACCATACGGATCTTTTCATAGGACTGATTTTTAAACAATGCGAATTTTTTAAACGTGCGAAATTAATTTGCCGGCACCTCAATGCGTGTACCATCATATTCAACCAAAATACCCTTTGTCCTATCCGGCTTGAAACCGACAGGATGGTTTTTCGATACAAATATGACATTGAATTTTCGGAATTCCAACATTCCGTCAAACTCTCCTTCCCGATCCCCAATCATCAATTTCTTCTCCTTTTCATTATAGGTAAACGGGATGACGGCGAATTTACCCTTTTCATAGTTATAATTCACATTTTCATCCTCGTAAAGCTCGAAACTCCCATCGGCTCCCGTATAAACGTACAAATCGATCGGGTCCGGCTTCTTTTCGGTTGCATACTGCAATTCGGGCCCGACAGGAATGATGGCGCCTTCGGGAACAAATAACGGCATCCGCTCGTAAGGTGCGTCGACCCTTTTTTTTATGCCACCTTCCTGATACCGACCCGTATAAAAATCGTACCATCCTTTATTTTTAGGGAAATAGACTTCGCGATTGCGGGCTTTATATTCATAAACCGGACAAACCATGAAGGCGGGTCCAAACATGTATTGATCGTCGATATCATATACTTCAGTATCCGATGTAAAATCCATAGCCAATCCACGCATCATGGTATAATCACGATGATAAACTGCCCCGGCAAGACTATAAATATATGGCATTAAACGGTAACGCAATTTATTGTAATACAACATCGATCGGTAAGCAGGATGGTTTTCGGGTGCAATATGAAAAATTTCACGATAGGGGTATTGCCCATGCACGCGGAAAAGCGGAGCAAATGCGCCAAACTGATACCAGCGGGTATTGAGCTCCCGCCACTCATTCAAATCTTCACTGCCTTCCTTCGCATTTTCATACCGTTTTTCCACGCAAAACCCACCGATATCCATTGTCCAATAAGGCAATCCCGACATGGAAAAATTGATCCCAGCAGGAATCTGCGCTTTCATATCTTCCCAAACCGTTCCGATATCTCCGCTCCATGTGACAGTACCGTAACGTTGCATCCCTGCAAAACCCGAACGGGTAAGAATAAACACCCGCTCACCTTCGCCATCACGCCGTTGCCCGTCGTAAACCCCTTGAGCATTCATCAATGCATAAGCATTGAAATACATTGTGGAAGGTCCATAATACGTAGGATTCATCAACGCTTTCCGATAGTCGACACTTGCATTGGAAAGGATATCGGGTTCGGTAGCATCGAGCCACCATGCATCTATGCCCAGAGGATAGAGGTGTTCATGAATCTGCTGCCAAAACAATTCCCGCGCACCCGGCGCATAGGCATCGTAGAAAGAACCCACGTAACCCGGATATACCCAATCGCGTATACTGTCTTCGATAGCCTTTCGATACATCCACCCATTTCGGTCGAATTCGTCAAAATGCTCTGTTTCCAAATAAAATTTCGGCCACACCGAAATCATAATGTGCGCATGCTGATCGTGCACGTTGTCAACCATGCTCTTGGGATCGGGAAAACGCGTAGGATCAAATTCATGACTGCCCCACTGATCTTCTTCCCAATAAAACCAGTCTTGAACAATATTATCGATAGGAATGCGGCGCTTTCTGAATTCCGAGAGCGTTTCCAACAGTTCATCCTGCGTTTTGTACCGTTCGCGGCTCTGCCAAAAACCCATTGCCCATTTTGGCATGACCTGCGCTTTTCCCGTAAGTTCACGGTAATTGGCAATCACGCCATCCATACTGTCGCCCGTCATAAAATAATAATCGATTTGATCTCCCATCTCGGAATAAAACGAGATATTTTTTTGCATATTCGGATCAACAGGCGAAAGCGCTTTCAGTCCGATATAAGACACGCCTCCGTCGGGAATCCACTCCAACTTGAGGGGATATTTTTTACCGGTTTGCATATCGACCTGAAATTTGGCTACCGAAGGATTCCATGCCGTCCGCCAGCGATCGGCCATCAACTCATCATCGATCCAAATTTTCGTATAACCGGCATAATAGAGAAGAAAACGATAAACACCGTCTTCGAGCGGTTCGATATCGCCCTCCCACGTAATTTTGGCATTATTGAAATCCATCCCATCAGGGAAATTTTCAACCGTTTCAAGATTTTCATAATCGATCGTGCTTTCGTTTCGCACGGTAAATACATGATTGGTTATGACATTATCGATGTAAGTAGCCGTCAGTCCACCCTCCTTGCCATCGGCATCGTAAAGTTTAAATTGGCTTATCTGTCCATAAGGACGTGGATCGCCATAACGCGTCAGGGAATAATTATCCCACAGTAATCCATAATTCTTGGTAGAAACAATAAAAGGAATAGAGACTTTGGTATTGTACTGGAAAAGCTCCTCATTTTTGCCCTTATAATTTATTTCGTGAGCTTGATGCTGCCCCAAACCGTAAATGCCCTCATCATCTGAAGATTCGAAAATCTGCTGCAATTCGTAACCACCAACACCATCGACCTCAACCGGCTTAAAGGTCCTTCCATTGGGATATTCCTGAAGAATTGCATTCCCATTCAAATCGAGAAAACGAACTTCTCCCGAAACTTTCGAAACCTCCACCTGCAAATTGGAAGTAGTCAACACCACCGATTCATTTTTATCCGTAACCGTAAAAGGTACTTTTCGTGTCTTTTTCAAGACCACCAGGCTTTCCTCGTCACTGAATTTGTCGGAAGTTGCCGACACCCGGATGATATCGTCGTCAAAAGGCTCTATCCTTACCGCTTTAGCTTCGCCTTCACGTGGATAAACGATCAAGGCATCTTCGTCGGAAGTCCATCCTTTACCGGAACACGACCATCCGACCACCGCTATCAATACAAAAAATAAAAGTCGTTTCATTTTAAAATCGGGAAACCTGTCCCCATTAATTTATTTCTTCGAAAATTTTAACAACTCATGTCGTAATGCATTACCTTGCTAAGGTATTGGAAATTTCCCAATCGGGCATATTTTGATTTGCTAAATATTCTAAAAACTGCTTTTCAAACCGTTTGAAATACTCTTCGTGTATGAAAAATACCCATCGATCACAATTCCATGCCGATGCCCTTGGCTTTCTCTTCCCGGAGGATCTCCTTCATGAAACGCACAACCAACGGATTGCCGGCGGCAACATTGTCGTACTCGCCCCGGTCGTGCACCATGTCGTAAAGCTGATCCTGCGGATCGTTCCCCAACTCTGTGTTGGTGAAGGGATTGTAAGAGGACCCATCGTTGGGTTCTATGTATTTCCAATGCCGGGTGAGCACGGTCAACGTACTTGCCGCGCCGATAACGTAATCGCGTCCCTTTTCGTCATGTCCCAACCAGGCATCGAGCTGATCCCGGCTGTCCGCAACTTCCTTTTCGGAAATATCCAAACCAACCAAACGCGCCAATGTCGCCAGCATGTCGATCTGCGAAACAAGTGCGGTCGATTCCTTCGCTTGTGTTCTTCCCTGCCAGTTCACGATAAACGGTACGCGCGTGCCGGCCTCGTAAGCACTGTATTTCCCTCCGCGAAACGGTCCCCACGGTTTATGATTCTTCAGCTTTTCAACCGCCTGATCGGCATAACCGTCGTCAACAACCGGACCGTTGTCGCTCGTGACGATAATCAACGTGTTTTCACGAATCCCGGCCTTTTCCAAGGCTTTCACGATTTCGCCGACTGACCAGTCGAACTGCACGATGGCATCGCCGCGAAGTCCCATATCGGTCTGCCCCCAAAATCGCGGATGGGGATAACGCGGAACATGAACATCGTTCGTCCCGAAATAAAGAAAAAACGGCCTGTCTTTGTTTTCTTCGATGAACCGCACGGCATGCACCGTGATGCTGTCGGCAATGTTTTCATCTTCCCACAAGGCCGATTTTCCGCCTTTCATATATCCGATGCGCGAAATCCCGTTCACGATGCTCATGTCGTGCCCGTGACTGGGCTTCAGTTTTGTCAGCAATTCCGGATTGTCCCTGCCGGTCGGCTCGCCCGGAAAGTTTTCCGTATAGCTCACCCGTATCGGATCACCCGGATCAAGACCGACAACCCGCTGATTCTCCACAAATACGCACGGAACCCGATCGCCCGTAGCTGCCATGATATAGGAATAATCGAAACCGATCTCGCGAGGCCCCGGGGTTATCAAACCGTTCCAGTCCTGCTTCCCCGTTTCCTCTCCCAATCCCAGGTGCCATTTCCCTACCGCTCCCGTTCTGTAACCGGCTTCTTTCAGCATTTTTGGCACCGTGTATCGATCCGGTTTGATGATCAGTGCCGCATCGCCGGCAGCTATCCCCGTACCTTTCCTGCGCCAGGGGTATTCTCCCGTAAAAAGACCGTAACGCGACGGCGTGCTGGTGGCGGCAGCCGAATGGGCATTTACGAAACGGATACCGTCTTGCGCCAAAGCGTCCACATGAGGCGTATGCACTCGCGTTGCTCCGTAACACGACAAATCGCCAAAACCCAAATCATCGGCGTAAATGAGCACGATGTTGGGCTTTTGCTGCGCTTCAACATGCAGCATAGAAAGAGTACTCAACCCTAAACCTGCAAATAAAAATTTGAATCTACACATAAAGCTTACATGAATATGAATTATATTTCCTGTGTTCCTCTCTTCGCGGATTTGTCACTTCAGACGGCAGCGAAGGTAACCATCATCCCTGTTGCTGATTGAAATCGGTTTCTTATGCTTCGCATTGCGTTCACCTGCCTGTTGCATGTTGCAAACGTGTATCGTTCTGTTTTTTTGTTTACATTTACTCTGAATTTGTTTCAGGACTAGACAGGATGTGTAAAAACTGCACCTTCTCCGTACCAAGTCCGTACCAACTCCGCTCCTTCCTCGCTCCATGCTTGCATCAGCCTTGCACTAAATATGCACGACAATCGTGTGGTTTATGCAGTGAGTATGCGGGTTTCACGTATCATCAACCGGCAGAATCCGGAGCCCTTGTCCCTGCCTTGGAGCGAACAAAGAGCGAAGGAAGAGCGAACAAGGAGCGGAGAAATGCCTCCGAAACCTGTCCCGGGTGATCCCATCCGGATGTCGACAATTATCCGAAAATCCAGGTTCGTGCCATAAAACAAAAGGTTTACACAATAAAAATACACATTCCCCTGCAGTCACGAAAATGTTCTCGATTTATTTTGCTGCCATTCAGCATTTATTATTCAAGCTGCAAGTTCCGAATATATCTTCTTTTTTATTTGAATACGTGTTTCATCGGACGTCCGATCCACACCTGAGGAGTTTTCAGATCGAAAATGTAGGCAATGGTTGCGGCTATATCGAATTGCATCATGCTCTCCTTAAATTCCGGAATCCGTTTGACGTTCTTCCCGGAAACAATAAACGGCGTTTCGAGCTCCTGAAGCGTCTTTCCACCATGACCTTTCCCGATGCCTCCGTGGTCGGCACTTATGATGATAATGGTATCATCCCATATTCCTGCTTCTTTTGCAGCTTCAATAATCTGTCCGATATAGCCGTCCAGTTCCGAGAGCTTCGCATAATAAGCCGGCGTGTCGTGTCCGTCGGCATGACCAACGTGATCCGGATTATCAAAAACGACCGCCAAAAGATTTGGCTTTTTCTCTTTTATGTATTTTACGGCCATGTCGGACAATGCCGTCGGAAATTTTTCGTAATCTGCTGCCCCGGCATGATAATTCAACGACAACGTATCCACCAGGTATTTGATGCCGTCCCATTCGTATAAACATCCGATCTCGGCTTTGGGATCGGCCTCGCGGAGCAACCCGAAAATCGTGGGAAAAATCCCGTGACGGTTAACTTCCCGAGAAGGAATCTCCGGCGTACGTGAACCCCACTCGGTATATCCGTGCAATTCGGGACAGGCCCCCATGAACATCGATGCCCAATTCACCGCACTCGAAGAAGGCAATACCGCCCGTTTCTTCAACGTATATGCCCCCTCTTCCATCAATTTCTTGACAACCGGCATATCGGCTTTTTCCACACTGTAGGAACCCCATCCGTCCAGTCCGATCAAAATCACATGCTTGGCTTTAGTCCCTGCATACAGACTGAAATGGGCAAAAAAGACCAAACATGCAATAACTTGTAAAATTCTTTTCGTTCTCATTATCCTTATTTTTTTAGTGTTGTTTATAATATTGAAAAAATTTGCGAAAACCCCGGTATCTGTCACTACCCAACCCTGCACCAAACTTAAAGGTTCAACAAATGTATCCTCTTTTTTAATAATTCCACAACTAAAAGCATTTTTAAAAAATTCTGTATCCTGACATAATAAATAATCACTTACAAGATGCCGCCATTATCATCACGATGCAGAAACACTAATCGATAAATTGAAATAAACTGAACCCCAAATGTTTTTTGTCAATCTTCTAGGGCTCGCTATAATAGCACTGCTAAACCTCATCCGGCCACGGACAGGATTTCCCGTTAGATTTAAAAGCAGGACGTTGGGCTTTTACTTCCCTTAGATATTGCCCAAGGTCTTTTGATAATTTTTTTACGATCGCCGGACATTGCGCAGCCAGATTTTGCTTTTCACCAATATCGTTACGAATATTAAATAACTCTTTTTCTCCGGTTTGATAATAGTATATCAGTTTCCAATCGCCACTACGTATCGTACAGGTAGGTCCAATACCGGGTCCTTCATTTCCCCACAAATTCGGATAATTCCAATACAAGTTTCGCCCTTTGCTTGGATCGCCCGTTCCTTTCAAAAGAGGTACAAAACTTTTGCCGTCTATGGGCTGCACCGTTCTGAATTTTCTTATCCCGGCCATTTCCAATATCGTCGGAAAAAAATCCTCGATAATGAGATAACTTCCGCATGTTGTTCCGGGTTTTACCATCCCTGTCCATTTAACGATCATCGGCACACGTATACCCCCTTCGTATGCCGATCCTTTTCCACTATTGAGCGGAGCATTCTGTGTGTGCAAAGGTGGATCGCGCCATGCCGTATCGGTAGAAAAACCGCCATTGTCCGACATGAAAATAATAATGGTATTCTTATCTTCCTCATTCTTTTCGAGCCAATCCAGAATATCTCCCAAACTTTTATCCATTCCTTCAAGCAATGCTGCATAGCCTGCTTCTTTTTCTGAAAGACCGGCTTCGAGGTATTTGGAATAAAATCGTTTATCGCGATCGACGGGAATATGAACTGCATAGTGCGACAGGTATAAATAAAACGGCTGCCCGAGTTTTTTGGCTTTATCCAAGGCTTTAAGAGCTTCAAGCGTCAATGCTTCGGTCAGAAAAATATCTTTCCCCCAATACTCTTTTAACCCGGGAACAGCCTGTAAAGGCGATGGTTTCCCGTCGGTACGGTTTCCGAAATTCTTCGTACCCAAATAACTCGCAACACCTCCTCCTGCATGGCCCGCAATATTGACTTCGAATCCGAAATGATGGGGATTCTCTCCCGGCGTGTCGACAGCACCCCAATGAGCTTTGCCACAATGAATGGTATGATAACCGGCATTCTTCAATAGTTGGGGCAATGAGGTAATGCAATACGTGTGGGGGGTGTTGTCGACCTGACATATCCCGTTGACATTCCAATCGGGAAAATCGAGGGTAGGGCTCTTACGGTCGGTTGACGTATTTTTTTCCAATGTCCAATTGGTAACCCGATGACGCGCCGCATTCATCCCACTCATCAAACTTGCACGAGAAGGTGAGCTCACACTGCATGCGTATGCTTGAGTGAACATCATCCCCTCAGAAGCCAGTCGCTCCATATTGGGAGTATGGTAACGTCGGTTAAGAGGCGTTTTTTCAACCCAAAAAGGCAGCGAGGTATCTTGCCAACCCATATCGTCGACCATAAAAAGAATGATATTGGGGCGTTGGTCGACATAAACACCCTGTTGCGCCGATACATCAATTAGGGGTGCAACAGCCAATGCCATTAAAGATCTTTTGTTTATCATCTATTTATGTATACTTCAGCAATTTTTAAGACTCCCGAATCTACTATTATTCTCAAATCGGTAGCCATAGATTCTTTGAAAGCATATTTTTCCGGAACATTTATCCTGCTTGGTTTACCTTTATAAACCGTCAAAAATTGTCCGCCACCACTTGAGAGTTGAATTTCAAAAGTCGAATTCAAGTCGGTTCCTTCATGCCAAACAATATCAATATAATCAATTGCCTGTTGGGAGTTTATAGGAAAGGTTAAACAATCATTCTTCTTTCCCTCCCAATAAGTAGAAAAGTCATTGTCGAGAACATTCTTGGCTGTAGAAGAAAACGGAGTAGATACTACGCGAAGCTCTTCACTCTTTTGTATGCTTTTCCCCTTTATATCAGCATTTTCCACCACAGTAAAAACATCTTGTAAACGTATATCCTCGGAAGATGCCCCCACCATAACTCTAAAATCGCCGGGTTCCACAACCCACTCTTCATCGATATTATAAAGTTGCAAATCGCGAGGTTGAATCACAAAGGCAACTTCTTTTTCTTCTCCGGGCAAAAGATGTATCCTTTCGAATCCGACCAAATTTTTTTCATACGTTGTTACCGAACTGACCAAATCGCGAACATAAAGCTGAACAATCTCGTCTCCGGCATACTTACCCGTATTTTTCACCTTGCAGCTTACCGTCAAATTTTCTTTGTCGATAATTGCTTTGGACGACAGTGTCAAATCGGAATATTCGAAACTCGTATAACTTAATCCGTAGCCAAAAGGATACAAAGAACCATTTATACCGGCCATATCCCCCTTTAATCCCATAACCTTTCCGGCATCGACTTGTGAAAAAGGTTTAGCGGGGAAATTAAAAGGAATTTGCCCGACTGTTTTAGGAAAAGTAACGGTGAGTTTGCCACCAGGATTGTAGTCACCAAACAACACATCTGCTATGGCAGTTCCTCCTTGAGAGCCGGGATACCATGCTTCGATAATGGCGGGAATGTTGCGATCGGCCCAATTAATGGATAACGGACGTCCGTTAATGAGAATCAATATTACCGGTTTACCGGTTTCATGAATTGCCTTTAACAATTGCAATTGGCGTCCCGGCAAATCCAACGACGTGCGGGATCTGTTTTCTCCGGCAGTCCTTGAATTTTCGCCCAACACAACAATGGCTATATCGCTTTTTTTGGCATCGGCAACGGCTTTATCAATTTCTTTTTGCTCATTTTCCGTTAAGGGATATTCGATAATTTCCGAATCGGGCCAATGCTCATCCACAATATCACATCCTTTAGAATAAAAAACGTTTACCTCATTTCCCACTTTATTTTTTATTCCTCCCAACACAGAAACCACATCCACAGCCAATGGTCCGTAATGTGTCAAAGCATACGAAACGTCATCGGCATTGGGTCCCGATACCGCAATATTTTTTATCTGCTTCAGATCGAGAGGAAGCAGCTTGTCCTTATTTTTCAAAAGAACCAACGATTCACGCGAAGCCTGCAAGGCAACTGCTTGGTTTTCGGAACTATTCACTTCCAAATCTGCTCTCGCTAAATCTTCTTGATAAGGATGATCAAACAACCCTATTAAAAATTTCACCCGCAAAATATCCCGTACCCTGTCATCGATTACATCCATCGGGATAGCTCCTTCATTCACAAGTTCACGCAACGGCAGCACAAACGAATCCGGAGAACGAAACGTACAGCGTACATTCAATCCCGCCATAACAGCTTGATATACGGCTTCTTTCATATCTTTTGCCGTATTGTGTTTCGAGAAAAGGTACTCCACAGCGTCACTATCGGATACGGTATATCCCTTAAATCCCATCTGTTTCCTCAAACGTTGCGTCAACCAATAATAACTACCCTGAATAGGAAAACCATCATAATCGTTATATGAACACATTACCCCCAGCATCCCTCCTTCCGGTATGACCCGTGTCCAAGGATATGCGTGTACATATTCCAATTCTCTGGGAGACATTTGCGGATCGACACGTGCCATTCCTTCTCGTGCACCTTTATTGTTGCTATAAGCTATGAAATGTTTCCCGGTAGATGCAACCTGATAATCGCGTTGCATCCCTTTTACCATCCGGATACCTAATTCGGCAACCAAGAAAGGACTTTCGCCATAGATCTCCTCATATCTTCCCCAACGTTGATCACGACCTACATCTAAAATAGGAGCATAAATGTTGGTATACCCTAGCAATCTTCCTTCCCTTCCCGTAATATATCCAACTTTTTCAATCAACTCCCTGTTCCATGTATGCCCTAATCCCAACTGAGTGGGGAAGTTGGTTGCTTTATAACTCTCTACTCCACGAATCCCTTCATTGGTAAAATCGACCGGGATGCCGAGGCGAGTTTCCTCTATGAAAAAACGTTGAACTTCATTCAATGCCCAAGCATGACGAGAAGCCGGCCATACATAAGGATTATCGGAAGGAGGAAGTCCCCATTGTACGAAACCGTTTAAATGTTCGTCAATGGCCCCTATGCCGTCTTTCCAAAGCTTATTTTTCCACTCGGGAGTTGGAAGATCATCGGGCAAAACCCGTTTGTAACCATATAAAGTTACCATCTGGCAAGTTTTTTCATCAAGATTCATTTGACGTAATAAATCATCAATACGATCATTGATATCGGCTTTTGGATTTTCATAGACATCCATTTTGCCGTTTTTATTAAAATCGATCCACCCTTTTTTGTAAATCGCTTTATTTTTAAGAACATATTTGCTTGGAATTTTTGGAATATCTTGAGCGTAAGCCATATGCAATACTATTCCGCTTAAAATGAAAATAACTGAAATTTTTACTTTTCCCATGTTTTATACTTACTATGTAGTGATTAAATATTGGTGTTTTATTTCGAACAAAATTACTTTACCGGTTCACACGTATTTTGAGGAGAGAAAGGGTCATAATAATAAATATTATCTTCCCCATAATGTTTTAAATGTTCTCTCAAACGTTTGTTGAAATGATCAAAATTTTTATTCCTATCTTCTGTCCACCCGGCTTCGGCCAATGCTGCTATACGGGGGAACAACATAAAATCGAGACGCTGTGGAGTAACAATCGTTTCTGTCCAAACATTTGCCTGTATACCTAAAATATTCGCATTCGCAGGATATGACACAGGAACACTTTTGTGATTAAAAGCATATACCTTGTCTATCGAACTGAAATCTCCGCTCCAAGTACGTCCCTGTTTGTGCGAAGCATCTTGGACAAAGTCAAAATACAAAGGAATTCTTGGACATAAAACCACAGGAAACCCTTTATCCACAGCTTTTTGAAGCTGAGACGGTTTATCGTGTCTCCAGAAAAAAACAATGGTTTTATCGGTGGGAAGATCCGATTCTGCAACTTCATCCCAAGCAGCAATCTTATTATTCATCACAATTACGGAATCGGCCATCCTTTTCAGAAAATAATTTTCCACGTCTTTCAAGTTGGTTATATTTTCTCTTTTCATTAGGGCCTGAATACTTTTGTCCGATTTCCAGTTTTCATTCCCAAAATACACCTCATCTCCTCCCAAATGAATAATTTGCGAAGGGAACAAGGCATCGATCTCTTTAAGAACATGGGTTAAAAAAGTATATACAGTGTCTTTCCCCGGATTGAAAGTAAAATCGGGATAACGTTCGGAGCCGCCGCCACTGAATTCGGGATAAGCTCTGTTAGCTGCAGCGGCATGTCCCGGCATATCTATTTCGGGTATGATTTCAATATTTCTTTCTTTTGCGTATCGAATGATTTCCTTGACCTCTTCCTGTGTATAAAATTTCGCTTTCGTATAAGGATAAGTATGATTTCCTATACCTCCTATGTATCCCAGCCTTGGGTATCCCTTGATTTCGATCCTCCACCCCGGAGCATCGGTCAGATGCCAATGAAAGCGATTCAATTTATACATTGCCATCCAATCGAGCAACTGCTTCACTTTTTCTTTTCCGAAAAAATGACGAGACTCATCCAACATTAAACCCCTCCATGCATAAAGAGGTTCATCCGATATATTCAGGCAATCGATTTCGACGAGATGATTTTCTCTTTTTTCGGAAAATCTTGCCAACTGTACCAAAGAAACAATCCCATAAAAAATCCCTTTAGCGGTTGATGCTTCTATTACAGTTTCTTGAGCATTCATTTTTATGGAATAGGATTCTTCGCTCTTGACTTCCTTATTCTTTTTTTCAGGCATCAATTTTAAAATGATCGTTGTCGAATAAGACTCCAAATCCGTATTTGATCCAACTACGGCGCTTATACCTGTATAACGCAACAATGCTGTTTGTAAATAAGAAGCTTGATCTGCCAATCCCGGTTCACAAATTATGTTGGTTTTATCGGTCAACTTGAAAACGGCATTCACCTCTTCGATTTTCTGTGGCAACGGGATAAGCCGACATCTCCCTTGATTTTGTGCAATTAAGTCAATACTTGAAAATAATGTAACAACAATAAATAATAAATATTTTTTCATTTTACAGTCGTTTTTTTATACTCTAAGTGTATATTATAAGTAATCGATTTTTAATACGGAATAATTTCATTTAAAATTCTTTCCCTATACCAAGGATCGTCTGCCTTTTTCAATAAACCGGAAAGTTCCGATAATAACATGTTGCGTACTTCAGGAAAATCATTCCAATCAAGATTATTCATTTGATAGGGATCTTTTTCATCATCAAAAAATAAAACATCATCCAACTCTTTCGTTTTTTTATTAATCGTTAAAACCAGCGTATATTTTGATGTTTTTACACCTCGTGCCACAGGAAAATAAGATATTACTTTCCCTTCTTCATTTTTGTCTCCATCAATATTTTTAATATATAAAACGCTTTTAGGAATAGCGCCTTTTACCTTATTGGTCAAAAGAGTTTTCGAAAAATCATATCCTTGCACGTCTCGAGGAATTTGTTCCCCGAAACCGCTTAATCCCAACAACGTAGGCATGATATCCGGCGAAGAAAGAAGATAATCTACCGTACGAGGAACCAATTTATCGGGATAACGAATAAGAAAGGGAACATTCATCGCTTCGGCATAAGGCAAATTTTTTGGATCCGTTGCGGCATGGCTGCACATTGTTTCCCCATGATCGGAAGAAAATACGACAATTGTATTTTTCGCTAAACCGAGTTTTTCTACAGCTTCCAATATTCTTCCAAATTCTCTGTCGACTCCCGTTACGTGAGCAAAATAAAAAGGCGCACATTTTGCCTTTCCCATCGATAAATCGACATTGGGACGAATCAGTAACTCCTGCAAAGATTTATCTTTGTATAGCTCATAATCCTCTTTGCGGCAATCGTCCAAAGAATGATAAGGTGAATGCGGGGGATTCATGCTTACTACCAAGAAAAAAGGTTTTGTTGCATCACGTTCATTGTTTTTGTTCTCTAAATAAGCAATTGCCACATCAGCCTCATGTTTGGGAGAATATTCGTCGATATCGTGTCGATTGCCTTTTGTATCCCAATAATGAGGATGCTTATGATCGTCAAATGTACCGTAAGAATACCAAAAATTGAATCCATGTCTTTTTTCCGGTGGAGTATATGCATCCCAAACCGGATCCCTGTTTTCCACATACCGTCCCGGATTTTGAGGATCATTCGGAGTAGGAAAATTCAAATGATATTTCCCGATATAAGCACATTCATACCCATTGTCGCGTAAAACATCACTAATGGTAACCACATCGTCTCTAAGAGAACTTATCGGCCGATCGGAATTACAATTGAGCATAGCTCCACTTTTATGGGGGTACATGCCCGTAAGAAGAGAGCCTCTGTGCGGAGTACTCAACGGACAATTACTCATTGCAGAAGTAAACACAACCGATTCTTCCGCAAAACGATTTAAATTCGGCGTTTTAACCGGATCGGCTGTAAAATTAATGAACTTTAAAAAGTTCTCGTTATGCCAAAATTCCATTGCACAATTGCGCATCTGATCAGGGAAAACATAAATCACATTGGGTGCAATGTGTACCTCACGGGTGCGCTCTGTTTTTCCAACGCAGGAGGAGAGAGGTATCAGACCTATTATCCCAAGATATTGAATTGTCTGGTTGAAATTTTTCATTCTCATTTTTTGTATCAACGATTTAATTTTTTTTCATTCAGCAGGGATGATTTCCCTCCCTGTTGTTTCGATATGATTGTCAGCGATCCACTGGTTGAGGATCTCGCGGTGCCGGTTGAGCAGCCCGCTCTGTTTCTTCTCTACTGCAAGATTGATCCGTTCACGCCTATCGGCTTGCATGTCGAACAACTGCTCTCTGTATTTCCCCTTGTCATATAGTACATATTTGTAGTGAGGGGTTCTAACCATCCAGCCTCTAGTTGTAGACTTGTCGAACATCGTTTCAGTAACAACAAATGAGTGAATTTCCTCGCTGTTCTCCTGTTCGACAAGCCTCCTGATACTTTTTCCAGTGCAGTGGGCAGGAATTTCTGCCGCTGCATAATCGCAGATGGTGGGAAGAAGATCGAGTCCGGCGTTGATCAATTCAGGACGTTTCACGTTGCCGCTGAACGCATCAGGAGCTTTCACGATAAATGGAACGTTCACAATCTCCTCGAAGAGGGCAGACTTCTGGTTCCATTTGTTCGCGGCTACTCCATCTCCATGGTCACTGCTGAAAATAATCAGGGCATCTTCATAAAGCCCCAGCTCCACCAGAGCATCAATTATCTTTCCGATCTCGTTATCCACGGTTTCCACCAGGCGGTAATACGCATTGAGATAACGTCGCCAGTCGTCCCGGGTATAATCTATGACTGGGTAAGTAGGGAAGTGCACCTGTTGCTCCAGCCTTATTATCTCCGCTTCGTATGGAGCAGGAGAGAAGTTGGCGGGCAGGTTGGGGCAATCTTCAAGGTCTGGTTCCTTTATTTCTGCAAAAGGGAGCACCTGGTTTCGGGCATATTCACAAATGTTGTGTGGGTTATCGAACGAAACTACCAGAAAAAAAGGTTTATCGTGCTTTTGTTTCAAAAAACGAATGCAGGATTCAGTCAGTCCATAATCGTTGTGATCATGCAGGGAGATGAACCCGAAGCTCTTTTCACCGACAGGCAGAGATGCCTCCGGAAGATGCCATTTACCGGCATAGGCCGACAGGTATCCGGCGGCAGAGACCAGGTTTCCCAATGTCTTTTCTTTCAGCTGCTCCGGGAAGGGAACATTGTTTTTCAACATTCCTTCCGCGCCGGGAGCCACCCCTGTAAACATGGCAAATCTGGATGGCCCGCTCAGGGGCGCAGCGCAGTAGGCATTCGTAAATCTGATTCCATCCTTTGCAAGTTTATCGATATTCGGAGTACTTACGTAGGTGCTGTCAACACAACTCATTGCTTCGGCTGTCTGTTGATCGGTCATTATATAAATAATGTTTGGCTGTTGTGCAAACATGCTACCAGCTCCCAAAATAGCCAAACCAGAAATATGAATCTTTTTCATTTGATTATAATTTGCGAATTAATAAAACTTCTTGCGATAATCCATGCTGGCATTCAAACTCAATGAGGGTACTTTCATCCGATACGTCTACAATGCGTACATGATGGTTTATGGCTCCGATATTCCACTTGCCGGCAATTTTTATCTGCAGCACCGATTTGCCCGAGGGATTATCGATCCATTCTCTGGAGTAGACACTTCGCTCCACTCTTTTGCCCGTGGCATCGTATACTTCGTCGGCTGGTCCTTCATAAAATCTGAGATCCGGGTCGCATGCCGTAAGGATTAGATGATCCTTGTCTATTTTTTCTGACATCACGAGGCTGGGAATATTTACTTGCAGCAGGAGATCGTCTGAAGATACCTTTCCTGCTTCAAACAACACATAACCAGTTGTCTGCGTGGCCATGTCCCGTACAATATGGGCCAATGAATCGTGCTGCAGCACACGATAGGGCAGTCTGCCTGCCCGCGATTCATTCCACATCGTCTCTTTCTCTCCCTGTTCCGGCTGCACCAGAACCATATATTCATAAGTGCTGCTGCCGGGGGCGGGCCCTTGGTTAATGGCTGCCAGTGCAAAGTTATTTCGTGTAGGAAGTCCCGTCTCTTGATGCAACGATTTTTGGTTTTCCTTGCTGAAAAGCACCGCTCCTTTACGGATAAAGAAGTAGTTGTTCAACCCGTCCGACAGTACGTTTATCTTATCATCTCTGAGGATAGTTTTGTAGGGGAAGCTGCCGTTGTTGTGCCCATTTTCAAAAAAAGGCATGCGTTTGTCCTCCAGAAACACCTGAAATAGGGTTGTATGGGTTTCTTCGGGCAGGGCAGACGCAATATTGCTGCCCAGCGCAACAATTCTGTTGTCGAAGAAGAAGACTGATTTTCTTGCCCGGAGTGAACCGTTGTATTTATCGTGTTCGTGCAGTTTCATACCGAAAGCGCCATTTTTTCCCCGGATAGATATTCCTCCGGAAAAAGATTCATCGGAGAGGAGCATCTCTTCGAACCCCGACATGTTGTCAACATTTTTTATCTCTGCCCTGAGTTGTTCCATGGGGAGGACGGTAGCTGTTGTCCCAGGAAAATGGTTCCAGTCCCATCCCTCCTGGCGGAATCCTGATCCTTGGTTGGAGATAGGGTCGCCGGTAGCCAATATCTGCAATGAGCCGTGATTCAGGTATCTTCCGTAAAGATTCTCGCCGCGATAGGCCTCAGTGGACCAGAGGTACCTGCTGTGCCCCATGGCTGAGACCATCCAGTCTGCCCTCCTGTGTACATTTAATCCCGAATAATTGAATGTTCTATTACCAGACGGCGATTTTTCTGCTGAATACCCTTTTGCAACAAGTGTGACGGCAATGTCCGTTTTCCGGGTAACCAGTCTTAAATAGGCCTCTGCCATTTCTTTGTCGATCTCGACCCTTCCATCCGGTGAACCAGCCAGTGCCAATATCCCGAAATGTTCTGGGTCCAGACTTCCTTCACCGTCAAGATGTCTTCCCGACAGCGATAACGGCCACGTTTGTAAATTGCAATAGGTCCGCATGGACAACAAGGCTTTTTTTAATATTCTGTGGCTCTGTTCCGATATTTTAAAAGAAGTGTTTCTGAGCAGATAGACAGCTGCCACTGCTCCCTGAAGTCCTCCCACCGCATAAGCAGGGTAATTGTGTCGATGGTGAAACATGGTACCGTCAATCTTAAAGGTGCCTCGCGTGCCATCGGCATATTGATATCCATTATTCAGCCATCGGACAAACGCATGTAGATAGCGCACTTTTTCGGGCAGCGAGTCTATCATCAAAATACTGGTTAACCTTGCAATCAGGTTGGTGTTGAAAGTATCCACATCCATCCCGGGTATCAGGGGTTTTGTTTTCACTTCCCCAGTACCTGCAAACCATTCCATGGCTTGTTGCAGTTGATTTTTCAGATTATTCCGGTCTAATACTTCAGACATCAGAAAAACAGCTGGATAATAATCGCGCATACTGTATCCGAGGTGGTGAAGCGTACCCATGGCACTACCTGCCTGGAAGCCCTGATCAAGCATGTGACGGATCATTTTCACGAACAACTCTTCCAGCGCTCTTTTCTCCGCATCATCATCCGACAGGTTGAATGCAACGGAAAGATTGAGAAGTGTGGTGTTGAACCTGCTCAACCCCATGATATTGTCATATATCCTGGAATATTTTTCGGCTCCGTACATCTGATATGTTTCACCGAACCGCTCAAAGAAGATCGGCACGCCTTTTGGGGTTCCGTTGGAGTTTTCGGTGATACGATATTGCTGTACTTCATTTTGTAGCACGTGTAACGGTTTTGCTTTTTGGTCTTTCAGTAAATACTCCCTTACCCTGTTTTCAATCTTGTGTATGTCGTCCCCTTCGAGTGATGTGGTATTTACTAGTGGCAGATCAAACTTTTTTAACCATGATTCATACAGTATCAGCCAGTGATTGGTGGTTCCCTGGTTGATGAAAGGAGCCTGCATGTCGGCTGTGTGATGTCTTGCATCTTGCAACGAAGACAGTATCACATGATCGAAAAACAACGTACCGGAATTGGCACCCGGGACGCTGAAACGTACTTCATCCATACCCTCTTCCGGTTTTCCCTGCATATCCCTGTCGAAGGCAATCCATGCTCCTCGCCAACCGGTAAAATCAAGTCCGTAATCAAAATAGCACGCTACTTTACCATCCTTCAGAAACTCCACCCGCAATTTTTCATTTTTTATCGGTTTTTCCGAATAAATCCAGAATACAAAAGTAGATATCTGCGGATCTGCATCCGATCCGGGCTTTACGTAATTGATCTTATCGTGGATGCTCCAATGGGAGATGGGGCTGTTCCATGTCCACTTCAGGCTATGCTGCAGATGTTTATAGTGTTCGGAAGAGAAAGACAGAACGGATTGCGTATCATGATCCGGCAGATCATCTTTTTCGAACGAAATAATTGCATTATGGGTATACTCTTTGAAATCTTTGGAAAAAGATAAAAAGAAAAATGAGAGATTCAATAATATAAATAAAAGTTTCTTCATTTTTAATGTTGCTTTCAGAGATCAGTACGAGGAATCACCCACACCTTGGATCTTTTTTATTTTTCCTGCAATAGTCCTGTTCGGAATTGACCGGACTGTGATCATTCAGGGAGTATCAGATACCTTCTACATTCCTTTTACGCGTCAATGCTTCAAGAAAATAATAGTCGGCGTAATTGATGGGCACATCTATTTCTGAACCATGAGGGATACTTCCCACTGAATGCATCAGCAGAAAGTTGCCGTTTGTGCCCACAATTGCTTTGTATGCATCGCCAGCAAGCGAAGCCATTATTTTATCGGCAGTTTCCTTATATTCTTTTTCCCCGAGAGCGACCAACTCATACAAGGCAGAGGCAGTGATGGCAGCCGCCGAAGCATCCCGGGGTTCGTTTGGAATATTTGGAGCGTTAAAATCCCAGTAGGGCACCAAATCGTCGGGAAGGTTTTTGTGGGTAAAGATGAAATTATAGATATTATCGGCCATTTCCAGATAGCGCCTATCGCCTGAATACCGATAAGCCACTGTAAATCCGTAAATTCCCCAAGCCTGTCCCCTTGCCCAGGCAGACTCATCGGCATAACCCTGTGCATTTTCTCTGCTTCTTACGCCCCCTTGTTCTTTGTCATAATCAACCACGTGATAGCAACTCCAATCGTCTCTGTAATGATTTTCCATGGTTGTATTGGCGTGGGACACGGCGATTTTGTAATAAGTTGAATCTCCTGAAATCTCAGTTGCCTTAAACAGCAACTCAAGGTTCATCATGTTGTCTATGATAACAGGGCACATCCATCCCCGCTTTGCCTGCCATCCTCTGTCTTCATCCCAGCTCTGTATCACACCTGCAGCAGGTCTGAACCTGGTAGACAGTGAATTGGCTGCTTCCAGAATAACCTCCTTGTATGCCTCGTTGTTGGTGACTCTCAATGCGTTTCCGAAACTGCTGTTGATTATGAAGCCAACATCATGGTGCCATTTGAGATGCTTGATCGTATCAAGGTCCTCGGTGTATCTGATACCTGCATCGAGCCATTTCGGGTCTTTCGTCAGGTCGTACATGTAAAACATGGTTCCGGGAAAGAATCCACTGGTCCAGTCATCTTTAGGTATGTATTGCACATAGCCGTTTTTAATGGTTCTGGGGTTTAATATTGTACCCAACTTTTCGATCACTTTCACCTGGTACCCTATTTGCTGTTCTGCTGTATTTATTACATCAACAAATAAATCGTCTGTCTTGGTCTGTGGCATCTTTCCGTTTTTCTCTGTGCAGGCACCCAGTAGGGTTGCCAGTAAAAACAATATCGTTAATCTTTTCATTTACTGTTGTTTAATTTTTGTTGGAATTTAAATGTACTTACCGAATTATGTCCAGTGTGAATTCTACCGGTATGCCATGGCGGCTTATCACCGATATTACCGTGTTGTTATCCAAGTGAAGGAGTGACACCGAAGCGGGAGCATCTGATAAGGCGAATTTCCCTTTTAGGGTGATCTCTCTGGTAATGGGGCTGCTTTCTGTGGAAGTTGTATAGATATATTCTCCTAAATGAAGGTCAGGGTCGCATACGCTCATTTTTAATTTATCGCCCATGGGTTTCATCATGATCATAATCTCCTTATCGCTTTTCTCAAGATAGGCATCGTCTGCAGATGCAAAATCTTCAAAAATTGCGTATCCTCTTACACCGCTTAATCTATCCTGCACGATATGCGCAATCTCATCCTTCCTGACGACGTCGTACTCTGTAATTCCCTTTTTCAGTTTTTTTATCTGGGGTTTGGATGCATCCAGAAGGATCATGTACTCATAAGTTTCGTTTTGAGGAGCTATTCCATGGCGGATGTATGCAGTGGCAAAATTGCCATGTGTAGGATTCATCCGCTTATTCTCTTTCGAATCCTGCCTTTTTTTCTCTATGACCAGCGATTGTCCCTGCGGCAGGTAGTAATACTCCCCCGTCAGATTCTTTATAACGACATGCTTGTTGTTGGTCTTGTTTATTTTTCTGCAATAAGGAAAAATCTTTGCTTTCTCTTCGTTGATTTCCAACGTTTCGTCATTTGTAAGCATGTGCTGCTGGAAGAGTGTTGTTTCGGTCGGATATTCCCTGTTGTCATTCCTGATAGCAGATCCTAGGGCGACGATTCTGTTTCCAAAAGCGAACACCGATTTATGTGCATTGAAAGAAGGCGTAAAATTCTTTCTGTCCCGTTCACCAAGTTTCATGGCAAACATGCCAAATTCACCATTGTTAAGCTGTGAAGCACCGGCAAATGATTCAGGTTGAAGGAGCATATCACTTCCCTTGAAGGGAGAGTTTAAAAGCTCCAGAGGCAGGTGGATGGTGGTTGTCCCCGGGTTTCTGTTCCAGTCCCAGCCAGCCTCTTTGTATCTGCTTGCCTCTTCCGTGATGGGATATTCATTGTTCAGTGCTTCAGGGGTGGGTGTGCCGATTATTTGCATTGACCCGTAGCTCTGGTATCTCCCAAATCGATTATCCCAGGCATAGATTTCGCTTCCCCAAATATTTTGTGTGAATCCCTTCAGGCTGACCATCTTCTTATTGTACCGGTAAATGCCCTGTGAAGCATAATTGTACACATAAAAACCTTTGGGATATGCATTTACAGAATTGCCTTCTTTTTTGAATTGATGAATGATGGCGTTGTCTTCGGAATATCTTCGGATTCCTTCCATTAAACGAAGATATTCTCCGGCCAGCTCCCTGTCTATTTCTGCCGGTACCATGGCTGCGTAGGCAAAAGTGAGTACGCCGTTTTTGTTGATGGAACCATTGAAGGGATGTCTCCCGGCCACACCTATTCCCCAGTCTCTCAGGTTTGTCTGCCGGGAGAGCGATAACAGTGCGAATTTCAATACCGCAAAGGCGTCCTGATTCAATGTAAACTGTGTCCTGTTCACGCACTTAAGATACTTACCTACAGAGGATAAACCAGGAACGGAATAGGCGGGATAATGGCCTCCATGATGAAAAGATGTGCCGTCTATTTTAATTCCTCCAATTGTGCCGGGGGAAAACCGCAACGAACCATTGACCCATCTCGAAAGCGCATTCATATCTCTCAGCCGTTCATTCTCCGTGTCGCCCCATAATGCACAGGCTAACCGGGGAATGAGTAAGGTATTCCATGAGTCTGTAATCTCATCTCTCAGGTTATTAAAAGGTTGTCTTGTTTCCTGCAGGCCACTCCAGTAGGTAACCGCTTTTCTTGCATCCTCCCACAGATTGTTTGCCCTAAGCACATCTTCCATCCACCAGACAGCACCGAAAATATCCCTGATCTGGTACCCATAGTGGTGATTGGTGCCCATGCCGCTTCCCCAGGCAAAGCCCTGATTCAGCATATAACGGACAGCTTTCACAAAACTTTCCTTTGCCTGCTGATCGTTATCGGCATACCAACCTCTGGCCGACAGGTCGAGAAGTTTATTCAGTTGACCAAAGCTGACATCTCCTGCCTCTACATTATAATTTTGCATGAGTGGAGCTCCCTTCTTTCCGTCTTCTGAAATGGAAAAGAGTTTCACCAGCTGTTGTTGTTCCTTTTTTTCTGTATCTGACAGACCACCCTTTTTCAACAGTTGCTTTACATTGTTATAAACAAGAGCAAGGTCGGTTGATTCTTCAGATGACATACTTGATGGTACTTCCATGTCATGCTTCTGCTGTTTCCATTTATGGAGTAACCCCCAGTGCCAGATCTCACGGTTGAGATGCCGGTTGTTTTCCGGTATCTGTGCATCGGGCGTAGCCCGCCTGTCCACATAAACCGCAAATTCTATTCTGTCGAACCACAATTTACCAGCTGGCACATTTTCGGGAGACACAATTTCCATGGAGATTACATCCTGCGGCGATGTTTTCCCTCCCCCGGGAGTCCACATATCACTATAGGCAATCCAGGCTGCTCTCCATCCGGTAAAGTTAAGGTGAAAATCGAATGTGTACTGTACTATGTTATTTGCGTCCCTGAATTGGAAAACAATGGGATTCGATTGCGGTGTTTCATTAAACACCCAGAGTTTCACACCGCTCCTCTGATCAAAAGAAGAAACAATCTCATGAATAGCGGTGTCGGTGAATGTCAGTGTCGCATTGGGAGATTCCCAGCTCCATAAAAGAGATTGCGTACCGTTCTTGTAATATTCACGACTTAATGCCAACTCACTTTTCCCACCCTCCGTATGAATAGTGGAAGGAATTTGAGTTCCCTCAAAATTGTGCGCAAAAAGTGTATTTACACTTATGAACACCCACAAAAGGAATATGACAAACTGTTTTTGCATGTTACATTTTAATTTTAATTGATTGAACGAATGGAATCCAATAAAGAAGATAACTCTTTAACCACATCGGGGTATTGACGGACCACATTGTTTTTTTCAGAAGGGTCTGCAGCGGTATGATACAATTGACTCCGGTTGTGTAACCTGCCCTTTGAAAAACGTCGCCCACAGTTACCGTTGCAGTATCTATCAGTAAGCCGGAATTGCCGGGTACAATCCTGGTATTGTCTTTTCTCCAGGGATAAATGCCGGTCAGCAACCCATAACGCGATTGTACTGGTTGCAGAAGTAGCATAAGCGTTGGTAAACCGCAACCCTTCTCCCGCCAGCCTGTCAATATGAGGAGCCGACACTTGTGTGGCGCCATAGCAGCTCAGGTCTCCTATTCTCAGGTCATCCCTGTAAATCAGAATGACATTGGGAGAGGAAGAACGACCGCTCTGGATTGCCTTTGTGCGGCACCCGGACAATAGGGAAGTACCGACATTTATCCCTGAAAAAAAAGTATATGTACCGATTGTTTTCAATTTACTGTGATAGTAATTGTGATAACCTGTTCCTTGCTTCCTTTATAGTTTGTGTTCCTCCCCAAAAAGACAACGTTGTAGGTGCCGGGAGAGTTGTATGAATAGGTGTAAGCAGTCAGTTCATTTGTAATGGTTTTTATACTTACTCCGTAAGATTCAGGATACTCTTTATTCTCTTCCCCTGAATAAAAGGTGACCCAATCGGGTGCACACGATAAACTGAAAGTGATCTCTTCTCCTACTTGGTAAGACGTTTTCTCTGTTGTCACTGTAAAATCAACCTCTTTCAGCATATCCTCACACGATGAAAAAAAGAGAAGGGGAATGCCCAGTAAAATTGTATATAATAGATTTTTCATTTTTTAAATTTTTTAAATTTCAAATTTTATTACCACAACGGATTCTGCTTTAGCTTTGTATTGATGGCCAATTCTTGTAAGGGGATGGGCAGGAACTCATGTTTCTTCTGTGTCCTTTCGGCAAATGCTCTTGCTGAGGAATAATTGCTACCACTGGCCCAACGGCTATCATAGGTGGCTTCACCGAGTGCCTGGATGGCATCGGTATAGATTCCCCATCTCACCAGATCATATTTACGCAGAGATTCAAAACAAAGCTCTCTGCCTCTCTCATCGCGTATTTCCTGTTGAAATTCGGTATAAGATAATCCTGACAATGGTTCTATTCCGGCTCTTTCTCTTACCAAATTGATTGCGTCATATGCCAACGTCGTAGGTGATTGATTTACCTCATTTTCAGCTTCAGCCAGCATGAGCAGTACATCTGCATATCTGATGATCGGATAATTTTCCTGGGTATCATTCTTGTGTCGGGGTTTAATTGTTTCCCACTCTCTCCTGAATTTACCGCAAGCACGCTGAACAATCTGATTATCTTCCCAATAGATATATTGATCATTTGCATCGATCCAATAAGGAGCCATGGAAAGATCCCTTCGCTTATCGTTGCTGTCGAAAAGATCCCAAAGGATCAATGATCCGCAGTAGAACCCGTAGCTGTATCCCAACCCTTCGGTAGAACCGTTTTTTTGGAGATTACCAATTACATTTCCAATTCTTCCATCGGTCCAGTTCCCATCCAAATCTCTTGCGCCAATAAACTCCACTTCCCACATCGATTCATTGTATTCGGTATCGTACCTGTCACTGGCCATCCGTTTCCACATCTCATACACATCAGGATTGAGATCATGTTTTTGTGCATCTTTCACTGATTTGGCATAAACTGCAGCTTTCTCATAATAAGGCTTCCCTCCGTTGGTAGGATATCCCGCCCGGGTGAGACATACTCTGGCAAGGATACCTTCGACCACCGTCTTTTTTACATAAGAAGGCCGCTTATCGTACATCTCATCATCCACCATGGGTATTGTTTCTTCCATCTCACTGATGATCCAGTCCAGTGCTTCGGCCTGTGGTGTGGCTGGCAAAGCAGACTTGGAAACATCTTTAAATGATTCTTTTCTGATAGGCACATCTTTCCAGGCTTGCACCAACAGAAAGTGGTAATAGGCTCTCAGGAACTTAGTCTCTCCTTTTATTCTTGTTTTTACTGCTTCATCGATATCGGAGTTTTCTATTCTTTCAAGCAAGATATTCGCACTTTCGATTCCTTTATAAATAGAGCTCCATGCATAATAAATATCGGTATTGCTCGTATTGTGGTCATTCCCATAAACATGGGTCGCTGTTTGTGCGGCCGGGCGAGCATAAAAACTCAGATCATCCACGTTTGAGATCATACAGGAATATCTGTTTCCATATACGTCCGCTGTGGCCAATGCCGAATAAACTCCGGCCAATGCCATCTGGACATCATTTTGATTTTGATAAAATTCTTCCGGAGAAACAAAATCATAGGCGCGCACGTCGAGAAAGTCGCTGCACGCATTGAGACTTAGCACAAATAACAGTATAAATAGTATATTTTTCATCTTCGTAATGTTTTTTATTAAAAAGTCAGATTAAGAGAAAGTGAATAGTTTCTGGAACGAGGGTAGGGTGACCAGTCGAAACCTGGTGTTAACACACTGTGCCTTGTCGATACTTCCGGATCGTTTCCTGAATAAGAAGTGATGGTAAATAAATTCTCTGCCGAAAAAGCGATTCTTGCCGCATCAATATGTAAAAAGATCAGGAGTTTAGGCTGAAAATTATAACCGAGTGAGAGTGATTTCAATCTAACGAAAGAACCATCTTCAATATACAAGCTGCTGTATTCCCGTGAACCTACTGCTTTTGATCTGGGCATGTCGCTTAATGCATTTGTTTCCGTCCATCGGTCGGCATAGGTGGCGAACATGTTTGTATGTCTCTTCCCTGCCGGATTTTCAAAAAACATGCGATTGGCATTCAACACATCATTTCCCAGACTGAATTGAAAGAAGAAGCTAAGATCTACATTCTTATATACAAAACTGTTATTGAATCCGCCGATAGCGATCGGGTGTCCATGGCCGATGATCGTTTTATCGCCATCATTGATTACTCCGTCATGATTGATATCGGCATAACGGGGATCGCCGGGCCTCGATTCATTGGAGAATAAAACCACTCCTTCTTTGGGAGTATACACTTCAGTGCCGTCATCATTTTGTGTAATATCAAAATCATGATGCTTGTAGGTTCCTTCGTACAAATACCCGTACATCAACCCGGCCGGTCTGCCAACGGGACTGATATAAGCCGGCATGGTTCTATATTTGTTATCCCAATATACGGAGTTTGTCATGGCAACTTGTTTGTCATTTAACCGTGTGATCTCATTCTGATTAAATGAAATATTAAATGCTGAATTCCATTGAAAATCCTTTGTCCGTATGTTGGCAGTCTGAATAGAAAATTCGACCCCACGGTTTTGCAATTCTCCGATATTCATCATAGCAGAGGAATATCCTGATGATGATGCCAAATCGGCATCTAACAACAGATCACAGGTATTTTTGATGTAGTAGTCTGCAATGATACTCACTCTATCATTCCAGAAACCCAAATCGATTCCCACATTGTACTGTTTTGTTGTTTCCCATTTCAGGTTTTCGTTTTGCATGCTCGTAGGCACATAGGCGATCTGTTTCTTGCTGTCAAATGGATAATGAATCTCATTTCCTGTTTCTAACTTTCCTCTGAAGGCGTAGTTGCCTACCCTGTTATTTCCCGTTTCACCATAACTAAGTCTGAGTTTTCCATTTGTCAGTATTTCATTGTCTTTAAGAAAGTCTTCCCGACTAAAAGCCCATGCCAGAGAAGCAGAAGGAAAATAACCCCACTTGTTTTTTGAGGAAAATTTGGATGATCCGTCAGCTCTGAACGAGGCTGTCACATAGTATTTAGAGCGATAATTATAGCTTACCCTGGTAAGATAGGATGCCAGCGTATTTTCTCCCTTTGATGATCCCACGGAAGGCACACTGCTGCTTTTTCCAAATCCGGCCATCTCAAAAATTTCGTTGGTGATAAACGTACTGGTCATATCATGATCGTAATAGTTCTCTTTCTGGAAAGTTACTCCACCCAACAGATCTACATTGTGCCCTTTTTTGCCATACCGGTAAGTCAATGTGTTTTCGTTCAAAAGTCTTTCGGTGTTCGACTGACGGTAGAACGCGTTGATACCTTTGTATTGTGTGTTTTTGTCGTGATAAAAACCGGTTTTGGTTTTTGAATTATTAAACTGTTCGTTGGTGTAATTAACCAGCTGATAACCTCCCGTGACTCTGAAGCGCAAATTTTTAATGATTTCGTATTCGGCCATTCCGTTAATACTCAAATTATCGGTCGTGGTTTTGCGATATTCGTTCCGCGCCGAAAGGACAGGATTGAACCGGTAATCCTCAGTCATTTCAATGGCGTCGTCATACAGTTCTTCCATCAAATTGGATCCCGTGGGAGAAACCGGACGGTATCCCCAAACACTATACATCAGGGCACTACTTACAGAAACAGATCCGCCAGTGGGGTCCGCCCCTTTTCTTACGGTGCGGCTGGCGTTGGAAATGACCCTTAAGCGCAGCTTGTTATTAAACATCTTTTGGTCAAGGCTTACGCGACCCTGATATCTGTCTAAGATTGAGTTGATAATAATCCCTTCCTGATTAAGATAGGAGCCCGAAGTGGAATATTGCAGATCGCCTTGCATACCTGACAGTGACAGGTAATGGTTATTTGTTATAGCAGTCCTGTAGATGGCGTCCTGCCAGTCGTATTCAGGTTCTGTCAGGTAGTCATCGAGGGTTCTGCCGTCACGCAGATAATTCGCTGCGAAGTCCTCTTCATTCATAATCTCCTGTTGTAACTCCACAAACTGGTATCCCGAGAGCAATTCCTGTTTTTTGACTATGTTGCTTACAGTCACATTGCCGTTATATTCAATGCGTGGTTTCCCGGCGATTCCTTTTTTGGTGGTAATGATTATCACACCATTAGCTCCACGGGATCCGTAAATGGCCGTAGCTGAGGCATCTTTTAAAACGTCAATTGATTCAATATCATTTGGATTCAATGCTCCCATGTTACTTGATTCCAAAGGAAAACCGTCTACCACATACAGCGGCTCTGTGCTTTGCGTCAATGATCCAACACCCCTGATCGTAATACTGAAGTTATCTCCCAATCCCCCATCCTTGGAAGACACCTGTACGCCGGCAATACGCCCTCCCAACGACTGTGCAATGTTGCTGACAGGTATTTTGATAATTTCTGACATATCGGCTTTGGCTACTGAGCCGGTCAGGTCTTTTCTTCTTACGTCGCCATAGCCGACAGCTACCACTTCGAGCTCCTGAATTTGTACCGAAGACTCACGCAGGGTAATTCGAATCTGTGTTTGATCTCTTACTGCGATCTCCTGCGATTCAAAGCCAATAAAAGAAGCTTCAATCACATCGTTCGGTGAGGCTTCAATAGAAAATTTTCCATCATAATTTGTTACTGTGCCTTTTGTTGTCCCTTTGATAATGATATTCACTCCGGGTAGTGGTTCCCCTCTTTCGTCTAAGACGACGCCGGAAACTTTGATCTGCGCCAATATCGATATCGGTACCAGAAGTAACAAGACAAGTGTCATTGTTTTTAAATTAATAGCTTTCATTTAGATTTGTTTTTTGATTGACATTAAATTAAAAAGATTTAAAGTTCTTAGGCTTCAAATTTTCATTCTCGTGCCAAAGTTAACGCGTTTATATTGACAAAGAGGGATAAAATAGTTCAAAAAAAGTCCTGTTTCGTACAAGGCAAAAGATTTAACATTCAAACTAGATATGCAATATGTACGCTATTTATCAATCAGATATGTGTAAAGACCTATACTCTGAGGGGGTAATGCCGAATTGTTCTTTAAAGCATTTTGAGAAATATTTGGGAGAATTAAATCCCAGGCGGTAAGCAATGTCGGAAATGTTTAATTCCGGGTGATTGATGAGTAAAAATGAAGCTTTTTTCATTTTGAGGTTGATGATAAAATCATTGGGTGTCAGTCCAGTTATCCCTTTAATTTTGTTAAACAAACTTGTTCTGCCCAGATTCATCTCCTGCGAGAATTCATTGATCCCAAAATCGGCATTTGCAATGTTTTCTTCAACGACCTTGTTTGCTTTCTCCAAAAAGTTGCGATCTATTTCATTGGAGGCAATGGAAAAGTTACTGGCATCTGTTGACCTGGCGAACCTATCCTGCAGTACTTTGCGTCCGTTCACCAAATTATTGCACCGAGCCAATAACACCGACACATCAAAAGGTTTGGTAATATAATCGTCTGCTCCCAGTTTCAGGCTTTCGATGTTAGTCTCGACAGCTGTTTGGGCCGTGAGCAGGACGACCGGGATATGGCAGACAGCGAAGTTGGTTTTTATCTTCAAGCACATCTCGCTCCCCGACATATAGGGCATCATCAAATCACTAAGTACAATATCAGGTTGGTATTCCATTGTTTTCGCCAACCCTTCTTCCCCGTTGGTAGCCGTGAACACATTGTATACAGGTTCGAAAACGTGGTATAAAACGTGCAACAACTCTTCATTATCTTCCACAATCAGAATCGTGTTTTTCTCTTCCTGTCTCTCTTTCTCTTTATCAGGGTGGTACAATTCCTTGTCGTATCGGACTTCCGGCAAATAATCTTTGAGCTTTTGAATACTTATATCATCCGGATTCCCTGGAATCATTTTTTCGATTTCCCGGAAATGGGTTGAACCCTTACGAAGAACAACTTCAAAATTACTCCCTTTGTTCACCTCACTTTCGAGTGTAATCTCTGCATGATGGGCATTAAGAATTCCTTTTGTCAGGGCTAGTCCCAGTCCTGTTCCTGGCAATGTATTGATTGAATACAGGACGGTGTTTATCTGATAGAACGGATCGAATATTTTATCTCTGTTTTCCGGAGAAATTCCAATGCCGCTATCTTTTATTGAAATATGAACAGTCTCATTATTCTGTGAAATACGAATGGCTATTTCACCTCCTTTTGGTGTATATTTAAACGCGTTGGATATTAAGTTGAAAAAAACTTTCTGCATCTGATTTTGATCAAACCAGAGTAAGATTATGTCATCTGTTGATTGAAAAGTAAAGTTGATTTTTTTATCATCCGCATACTCTTCGAAGTAGAGGTATATTTCATGTAAGAACTGTACGATATTGTATTCTCCGGCTTTTATAGGCAGCTTTTCGCCGTCAATCTTTCTGAAATCAAGTAGTTCATTGATCAGGTTGGTCAGCAGGCGTGTATTCCTGCCGATACTTAAGATCCTGTTAAATACCGCCGGTTGCAACTTTTTCTGCTGCAAGAGCATGTCGACCTGACTAGCGATTAAAGTGAGCGGAGTCCTGAATTCATGAGAAATATTGGTAAAGAAACGAAGTTTCAATTGATTGACTTCTTCTATATGTTCTTTTTCTTTTTTTTCATATTCTAAGGACGACTCCAATCTGATTTTATATTTTATATATCTAACATAAAGCCATATTAACACCAACCCTCCCAATAAGTATAGTATGTAAGCCAATGCACTCCTGTAAAAGGGCGGGGTTACCCGAAAAGCGATCGATGTGGCACCTGCCGTTTCTTTTGAATTTAATGAAACAGCCGTCAACTCCAATATGTAGTTGCCGGCATCCAGATTCATCAAATTTATCTCATGAAGCCCTTCTCTCAGGTATACCCATTCATTTGACAAACCTTTTATTCTGTACTGATAGCGGTATCTGTCAAGTGCAGTAATATTATCGGAGGAAAACTCAAACTTAAGTATAGATTGCTTATGGTTTAATTTTAAATGACGGGTAAAAGGCAGTGCCTCTTTCAGTAATCCGGTATCATCGTTTGGTACCACCTCCCGATTATTCACCCATAGGTTTGAAAAATAGAGGTTAACCGCCTTCAGATCTTCTAATATTTGCTGTTCGTAAAATGAAACCATACCATTCATGCCGGCTACATATATTTCGCCATTCGGTTTTATGGTTATTCCCCCATTAAACAGGGAATTGAGTGAGATCCCATCGTTTGAAACAAAATTAATCACCTCATTATTTTCTGGATTGATATACGACAATCCCTGGTTGGTTGTCAAGTAAAGATAACCGAGGGGTGATTCGGTGATATTACTTACATAATCGTTCTTCAGATTGGTATTATGAGAAGTGAATCTGATAAATTCCCTGGAATTGTAACTGTATAAATTCACGCCGCCGCCGCCGGTTGCAATCCACAGCCTGTCTTTTGAATCGATGTACAATTTTGAAGCATTGTTATTGCTCAACGATTTATTATTGGCTGGATCATGAAAAAACTGCCGGATTTCTTTGCTACGGATGTTATACGAAAATACCCCCCTGCTAGCCACCCATAAGTTGTCTTGTTTATCAATGGCGATATCTACAAAATAGGTAACGTGTTGATGAAGCTCCTCTGAAAAAACCGAAAATGTTTCCTTCTCTTTGTTAAAAAGGTATAAGCCATTGTGGGTAGCTATTAAATATTTATCCTGCCAGGGCAGGATCCTTCTTACAATATTGGATTGATCTAGCTCAGCTCTGATGTGACTGTATCTTTTCAGTTCCATACTCTTTAGATCCAGTATGCATAATCCGCCAAGGTGTAATCCCAAAAACAGTAGGTTATTGTCATTATCGAGCCAGGCAGACTTGATATTGTCATTTTTCAATGCAGCTATTTCAGTGTATGTTGCCTCCTGGTTGTTGTATAGGATTAATCCGTTTCCTTCGGTACAGAGAAAAGTAGTATTATCTTCATAAGGTATTATATTACTGATGATTGGAAATGGTTTGCTAGCAAGCGGGCCATTGGCTAAATCATGAAGAATATAACTGTCCGATTTCGGGTTAAAGTAATTTACTCCCCCAAAGTAGGTGCCAATCCACAAATTTCCCTGGTTGTCTTTATAGAGGGACCATACAGATTCATTGGAGAGGCTTTTATCATCATTTACTTCAGAATCGTAATGACAAAACAGTGACAAAGCCGTGTCTAGTTTGTCTAATCCTTGTTTTGTGCCAATCCAGATATCACCATTTTCATCTTCACAAACGGTTCTTACAAAATTTGAAGACAATCCCCGTGCAGGATCCTCTAAATTTTGCCGGTAATTAACGGTGGTATTATTCGCAGAAAGCTTGTACAGGCCATTTTCCCACGTACTTATCCATACATTCTTTCCCGAATCTTCAAAAAGAGACGCTACACGGCTACAGTCCCGGAGAATTTTTTGTACATCTTTTTTTTGGTCAACCAGGTAGACACCTGATGAAATGGTACCCACCAAAAGGCGATTGGCCGAAACAGGGAGAATAGCGGTTATCTGCGCTTCACTGTCAATTTCGCTAAAGAAGACTGATTGTCCGTTGTTGAAGATAAAAATTCTGTTATCTTTTGCGTACCACAGATGATTGTTGCCATAATTCATCGCATTGATCTGCATCTTGACAATAGGCGTGATGGTTCCGGATTTTAAATCATATTGATCTATTCCGTTTTGGGTATGTATAAATACAGAACCCTGTTCATCGCCGTAAATTTCCTTTATCAGATTTCCTGATAACGAGTTTTCCTGTTTTTCGCCGGGTTGTAAAATTTTTATCCTGTTGCCATCGTAAATATTTAGTCCTTCACGGGTTCCAAACCACATGTTACCCAGTTCATCCTGAAAAATTGTCATTACAGAAAGTTGGGAGAGTCCATCTTCAATACCGATTTTTGAAAAATGGATATCATTCCCGCTGTATCCACTGAGAATATTAATCCATACAATGAATATGGAAAGCGCAGTTTTTAAATGCTTGCACAGGGATAGATTCCTTAAATTCTATATGCATGGCTTAACTGAATAAATCAATAGCAAATGTAGATAAAAGTTTATACATTTACAAAGACCTATAAAATTAAGAGTAATACCTCACTTCACTTCGTAGCGTTCGTGTGCATGAATTGAAAAAGCCACAACTTTCTTTATATTTGAAGATTATTTACTGAATTTTCGCAAGTAAAATAATTTGTTGATTTATAAGAGAAAAGCAGCATAAATGTTTAACAAAGTTTCTGATATTCAGTAACTTTGAATTATCAAACAAAAAAACAGACAATATGCTGCGACACAAAGATAAGATAATACTTTCAGAGATAAAAGACTTTTTCGCAGATTCAAGTAGCAAGTGCAAAACTAAATTAATTGTTTGAAGAATTCAACTTTTGGTGAGCTGAATCCCAGTTTTTTTCTGGGTCTTTTGTTTATTTTATATTGTATCTGTTTTATCTGTTCATCCG
>FZPS01000009.1_pt98 | contig 33202 bp, 28 predicted proteins | sample 1817821 | NCBI WGS metagenome assembly FZPS01 (sample SAMEA104158645, study PRJEB21678) | metagenome | place: Germany | collected 2015-04-21
CTGGAGTAGTGGGAGATCAAGCAGGCTGATACTCACACTGGCTTCTTGCAGTTCAGCAGAGGCGGAGCAATCGCAGTCAAATACTATTGGTCCGTCTTCCTCCTCCATCTCGATCAGTCTCAAGATATCTTCCAGCTTAAACTGCAGCATCATCTGGTTTTTAATGACTTCTCTGAGAGTGCTGCGGATGCTGTTGTTAACTGCCAAAAGATCATCAATGCTGGTGATGGGTGGGGGAGGCTGCCCATTTTCTAGTGTCCCGAGAATCATCTGGAGTTTTTCTGCTTCCGCGTTAATTAAATGAGCCAAGCTGAGTTCTTCCATTCCGATCGATGCCAGTAATAGGGTGATGGACTGATCAATCGTTAAATTTATATCGCTGGGAATACTCGGTTCAGACATCGTATCACGCCCCTAGCTTAGTAATTCTGGTTTCAATATATGCTATGAGAATCTAGCTGCATGGGCTACAAGCAGGGGGAAAACAGGTACAGAGTACTAAGCAGGAGGATTAGTTTTCTACTGACAGCTGTTTCAGTACACCTCTCAAATTGTGGAAAAACTCTTTTACTGTAACGGTAACGTTGGTTTCGCCTTTTCTAATAGTGATACACGCGTCTTCTATGGTTAAAGTCATTCCATTTAATGCAAAGCCTTGTGTCCCTGTAGCATTTTCCAAATCCTTATTATCCAGTAATACTCGGATCTCTGGTTGAACTCTTTTTAGTTCTAACCAAATCCGCCATTCATCTAGGGTTTTGATGCTTAATTCAGGGAGAGTACTGGCCTTTTCTAATAGAAGAATATTCGTGTAGATATGGCTTCCACTTATTCCATAGCCTTCCGGTTTGATGGCACGGTCCAGTGGTTCCCATTGGTCTACGTGAAAAACAATGTAATCCATCTCTGGATCGCTTCTGGTTGGTAGTTCAATCTTCTTTCTCTTTGTTATCGCCATCTCCTGGATTTTGCTGTAATACCAAATGCCGCAGTTTTTCCCAAAGGACTTTTCACTTTGGTAGAGGGCAACATACTCCAGCTTGTGATTTAAGATACTCTTTTGATAGGGGATGTAATAGAGATTGTGATTGAAAACGTACTTAAATTGGTCTTTGCCCCGCAGTGTACCAACCAGTACATTCAGTTGAAATGATAGCTCTCTTCGATAATCATCGTCTCCGGCTGGTAAGACATGACGTTCGTAGTTGCGAAGGTGAGATTCATCAATTATGCTCTCTAAAAACTCTGAAACAAGACAGGTGCTTCCTGGCAGAAAAGGGAACGCACCGACGTTAACTTTTTCAATACTTTTGTAGAAATGATGCTCTTGAAACTTATCTTCATCATGATAAGGAAAAAGAACGAATGCTCCGACCACGACTCTTTCTGGTTTCTCCTGATAACTTTTAACAATGGCGTCGCGGTAGCGGTGCATGGTATTAATGGTCTCTTCTTCAGGGCCTGGTATTCCACCGTAAGTGTTGTAATAATTGCTACCGGGTAGAGCTGGATTGATCCTATACTTTGCATCAAAGATAAATTTATATTCTACTTGAGAACCTTCTTTCTTAAGAGTAAGAATATGATCTGGCTTTTGCGCGGTAGTAAATTGTTCTCCCTCAGTTGAATTGTAACTTAAAGTAAACCTTTCTCCAGTTCGTGGATGCTGATATTCGATTTTTGATGAACCACCTTTTTTAAGCGTGACAAACAACCCTTGATAATTAACATCAATTAGATCATGTTTCACTAGCTGATATTTTTTACGGAGGATGTTGTTGAGTTCGAGGAAACACCAGTATTCATAAAGCTCCCAGATTTGCTTCATGGACAACCTGAAGATTCCGGAATTTACAGATAAGCCTTTAGAAAGCATTAAGTAATTTTTATATATTTCGCGATAACCAGCACCCATTTGGAGAACTAATGATATTGAATGGGCTTTACTTATGGAACCAACTTCTTTTAGAAAACTGTTTTTGAGGATAAAGCTCAGATCGCCGGTCATTTTGGCGATAGTGCGAGACACTTCGGTATCAAGGCTATTGGCTGTCCAGGCCTGATATCTTTTCTCAAAGGTACGAAGTTTTACCAGTAACTGAGTTATAATCCACTTCACAAAGCGGTTTTCAAATGTATCAACAGTAATTCGCTTATCTATGTTCAGCAATTTTTCGGGGAAGTTAAGGTCCTTGTGATAGTGTTGCGGATTTTTACTCAACCATCTTATACTCTGGTTATTGGTTTTCTTGACCCTTGACACCGGAAGTACTCTAGGTGTTTGGTTAAGTTCGTGATGGGGGTACATTTCAATCCGGTTGTATGCTTTTATGAAATCATCAAAGATTAGACGAATTATACTAAAAAACTCGACCAAGGAAACGCTAGAAGCCTCTCTCAGTGTAGTTGTTTGAAAAGTACTCCGCAGAAAATCATAGGCTAAATTGTAAATTTCATTATTCACTTCATTAAGTAGTCGAAAGTAATCACGGCGATATTCAATTTTACTGGGGAACACTTCAACAGTTACAATTAAAGCGGTTTGACCATTAACTCGGATTTCAAATTCGGAGAAGCCGACATCATTGCGGAAATTGATAATTCCCATTAACTGATGGTCCTTACCTGGGTAGGTACTAATCGACTCTCGGATATTTTTATTTTCATGGTAGAAACTAATTTTCTGGTTTGCTTTTCCATCAATAAATAGTAAGTAATTCTGTTGCTCGAAAAAACAGGGGTAGACATCTGGTTCCAAGTCGTTGACTTCTACCAAACCTTTGTTAGGAGAGTAATACTTGAACACTTCCACGTTCGCACTAAGCGGAAGTACTGTTAGTTTTGCGGTGACACTTTTATTGGATGGGTATGGTTGCTGGATATCAGGATGAATCGGTTTACCCTTAATGATCAATGTGAACTGATCGGTATCAATATAAACTAGATCTAATTCATGTCCGACGTAAGACAAGGTTTACACTCCTCTCGCAAAACTACAGCCAGAAAGATGTAAATCCGTCTTCCTCAAAGCGTTTAATCATAAACGCAATTTTTGCTGAAGATCGGGGGAATGGCAAGTCGTTATTGGCATTAACAAAATTAATTGCTTTGCTACCTATTGTGCCATCTTCATTGGAGTAATCGCGACCAGCAGTAAAATAAAATAGTTTTATTAAGACACGTTTAATCGTCTCACTGCTACCTTGAATACGCGGGAGCACTTTCTGCATTAGTTGAAAATCAAATGCGGCATTCTCAGTGAGTAATTCTTCCTGATTATTGTAGAGCATATAGAAACAGATCTCATCTCGGATCCGGTATCCGATCTGGAGATTGGCTTCTTTTAAGATGTCATTTATTTCCATTAACCTGCCAATGATATCTCCGAGCTTGTCCTCGGTTTCGATGCCACAGTCTCTAAGGGTTACGTATTTAGATTTAAGGAAGGCAGGATTCACTTTCCAGGTATCTAACCCAGAATTAGTTTCATCAAGTAAAGTAAACATGTCTAGATGTATTTCCGAGAATTCAATTGTATTAGCCCGATCGAGTACTTTTTTGCTGAATGGATGAGTCGTTTCATCCATATTGACCGTTCCAACGATGTACAAGTTATCCGGTAGTATTAAATCTGCGTAAGCTTGGTCAGACTTATTTTCAAAGTAATTACTATCAATAATGGTATCAGTAACTATGTTTTTATTTACTTTCTTTCTGGTTTCCATAATGCTTAGAAAATCACTGAAGTAGTATTCAACTCTGGCCAAATTCATCTCGTCTAGACAAACTAAGTAGATATTGTCGGCGTCATCATTAGCGGCTTTAATAAAGTCGATAATTGGTCCAGCAACAAACTTGCCTTGAATATTCTTATATCCCAAGAGATCAGAACCATCATTCCAATCCGGGCGAACCGAAATCAACTTGTACCTACAGCCAATTGCTTCGGCAAATAGTTGGACCAATTTAGTTTTTCCTGTTCCAGATATACCTGCAAGTAAAACGAAGGGCTTGGTTTTAAGAGAGAGATAAAAGTTCTCGATTAAACCATCTGGGTAAGCGAAACCTTTGGCTGTGATATACTCCTTGATGTGGGAGATCACTTCGGCGACTACAGGCTCTGAGGTTGGTTCTAAGTTATCGTTTTGATTTGCCGAATTATCCGGTTGCCAAATCTGTTCTTTATACTCTTGATAAATCAGCATCATTTGGTGAAGGTCATTGATTAGCTGTTCCTCTGTTGTAATTCCGTTAACTAGGTCAGTTTTATTGTATTGTCTATATGCTACTGTCGACTGTTCATATTTTCGTCCTAACGGTTTATCAGATAATCTTATGTTGTCGTCAACTTGAAAGTCTTGGAAGTTGATGGAATCCCTCAGAATATTTTTCTTTGCTAGATAATCCCGTCGGTCTGCCTTTGTCACTCCTTGGTTAAAAGCTAGATAAACCCGTTCCATGTCCTCAGAGAACAAGTAAGCTACATATTCGCCTTCTTGAGTAGTTACGGTGATGTCCCTATCCATAATCACCAACCAAGGTACATAAGCCCAGTTTCCTTGACCAATCGAGCCATTTATTCTGTAATTATTCGGATTTATGTCTTCCGATGCGGACAGATTTTCCAGAATTAGTCTTGGGAGTTGCTGTCTAATTAAAGTGCCTAACTCGTGTCCGCCGTACCTTTCGTGATCGCGAGCATGAACGTATTCACTCATAATTCTGACAAAACTCTCCCGGAGAGATCTTATTTCAACCATACTGCTTTCACCGCCTCGATTGCTTTTTTTGGCAAAAACACTGTAATTCGGAAACTTCTCTTAATCTTTAGTTTATCAGATTTTTATACTATGTACCAGATTGAAAGTCAGAACATTGTTGCTGAAGGTGAAATCCGGTATTATGCTGAATACTATGATGAAATGTTTCATACTCGTAAGGATGTAGATGTTGATGCAACCAAAAAACGTATACGCTGTTTTTCTGGCTATAATCATTGTTTGGATTGGCGCGTGGATTCTTAAAGTCAATCTTGAGCCAGCTGTAAGCTGGCTTACTGCCGGTTGGGACAGTTTTATATTGGACTGCGGCGAAGCTTTTAATCTGGATTCTACCAGCGCTGTGGCTTCTTAAGCGTGCTGGTACTTCACTTTTTAGTCTGCTCAATCTTTCTAACTGGAAAGAGTGGCTTAAGTGGGGTGGTGGAATCGGTTTAGTGATTGCATTAACCGGAATTATTCTAAACTATCTTCAGGGACGACCGATTCTACCGACTGAATTCAGCACGTCACTATTAAATGTCTTAATAATTGCGCCTATTTTTGAGGAGATTTTGGTGCGGGGAGCGCTCCTTACTCATCTGCGGCAAAGCTATTCTTTTGCTGCCGCCAACATTATCACATCGGTGATGTTTCTTATTCTCCATGTTCCTGGCTGGTATTTTATGGGAGTCCTTGTTGATAATCTCACCCAACCGGCTGGAGGAGCCCTGTCTATTTTTCTGTGCAGTTTGGCCTTTGGATATGCCGCTTATCGTTCTGATTCGGTGATGGGTGGAATTCTAGCCCACTTCCTCAATAATCTTTTTTAAGACCTGAGAACGAAAATTATTTACTTCCGCATATCAGCAGTGTTATGATAAAAAGAAAAATTTCTCAGTGTGGAGATGGGAAGAATGGACAAACTGCTGATTGCATTTGGCGGCAACGCTATTATTCGAGCCGGTCAAAAAGGCACTTATGAGGAGCAGCTGGAGAATATCCGCAGCTGCTGCCGAAAGCTTGTCGATCTTTATGATCGAGGCTTTTCCATGGTAATTACCCATGGTAATGGGCCGCAGGTTGGCAACCTTCTAATTCAGAATGAAGCAGCTTCCGAGCAAATCCCAGTGCAGCCGATGCATGTCTGTGTTGCTCAAACACAGGGTCAGATCGGATATCTGCTGCAGTGCGAATTGGATAATGAACTTCGCCGCCGCAAAAAAAGCGTCCAGACAGCAGCAGTGATGACGAGGGTCCTGGTCGACAGCAGTGATGAGGCGTTTTCTAAGCCTACCAAACCTGTTGGTCCGTTCTTTTCGGAGCAGCACGCGAGAGCGAAAATGCAGAGAGGGGAAACCTGGATCAGTGACAGCGGACGCGGGTGGAGAAGAGTCGTTCCATCACCTAGACCAATCAAAATACTAGAGCTGGAAGCAATTAATCAGCTTTTAGAGTGCTGCGGAATTGTAATTGCTGTTGGCGGTGGAGGCATTCCGGTAGTAGAGCGAAATGGTGAACTTACTGGAATTGATGCTGTCATCGACAAGGATCTGGCTAGTGCGCTGCTTGCCCGAAATCTAAATGTCGATGTGCTGGTTATGCTTACAGATGTCAGCTGTGTTAAGCTTAATTTCGGTCATGCAAATGAAAGGGATGTCCATGATCTCACTGCTGATGAAGCCGAGCAGTATCTTGCAGAAGGGCAGTTTGGTACAGGCAGCATGGCTCCTAAGATTCAAGCTGCTCTGGATTTTCTTAAAGCAGGAGGAAAGCGTGCTGTGATAACTTCCCTTGTGGAAGTTGTTGAAGCGATTCATGGTAATGCAGGAACAGTAATAACAATGTAAAATAAACAACCGCCGAGTTTTTTCCGGCGGTTTTCCTATATTCAACCTCCGCTGGTTGGATACAGACGCTTTTGCTCACTCTGCTCTTCTAGCATTTTATTTAAGATAGCTTGGATTTTGACCGTTATGGGAGTTCGGAAAGGATCGCTTGCCAGATTCATTGCTTCTAATGGATCTCTGCTGAGATTATACATTTCGTACTCATCGGGCACATATTTACTCTGCTGGTCTGGCATGCACCCTGGATTAAAAGTAGTCTTAACTCTTTGGCCTCTGTACCCAAACAGGTCATCTCTACCTTGGATGCTGTTAAACTGTGGGTTTTTAAAGTAGCGGGAGTATTTCCAGATCTCATCAGTTCCGCCTTTTCCTGTAGGCAGCTGTGCGATCACTGTTTCGATGGAGTTCGGTTGGCTAACCGCAGGGTAAGGTATGCCGGTAATACTGACCTGGTTTAAGCCTTTAGTAACATTGTCATCGGTCATAAAGTAAATCGGTTCGTCAGCTTTAGGACACTCTTGGCCATACACCAGCGGCGAAAGATCCCGACCTACCAAAGGATGCACCTCGGTATGGTCTTTTTTTAGCTGTTTCTGCAGCTCATACGCGTTTAGCCCTGCCAAGCCCAGTAATGTGGGCAGCAGGTCAACGTGGCTGGTGAGCATCTCGGTAGATTCAGGTTTGGTAAACAGCACCGGATTGTGGATGATTAATGGCACATGGATCGCTTCTTCATACGCTTGATACCATTTCTGGAATAATCCGCCGTGAGCTCCCAAAAGTTCACCGTGATCAGAGGTGAAAATCACAATTGTATTTTGGTAAAAGGATGACTTCATTAAAGCGTCAAGCACTGCATTAACCTGCCGATCAACTTCTAACTGCAGACTGTAATATAACTGGCGGTAGAATAAAGTATCGGCTAATGGCTGCAGGGCAAGTGGATAAATTCGTCTGTAGCTTGCCTGGGCAGAGGGTTTGGTTGCTAAAGACTCGTTGGCTGTAGGTGCTGGGGGAATGTAGGGAACTGACGGGTCGACTTTAAATGAAAACTGATCTGAGCGTTGGGAAGCTGCACCAAAGATGGCGATATCGTGGGGATTGACGAAGGAGCACATAATAAACCATGGTCTTCGCTTCTTTTCAGGGGTATCCGCATATTCCAGGTCCAACTTTCTGATTAAATCAACTGCCTGCTTTTTATAGACTACATCCCTGCCGCTGATACCTTTAGCTGCTGATGAGCCTGAGTTTCTTGGATTGCTGCCGTGCGGCTCTGGTCCAACCCAAGCGTCAAATCCATATTCCCTTAGGTTATTAGCCCTTTCGTACAGCCGCTCATTTTTTGGGACTGGTACACCGCTATCCGAGTTATAGGATAGGAAAGAATCATGGGTGCCTGGAATAATGATGTCAGCTTGAGATGCATGCCATTTTCCCTTCCAGAAAGTCTGGTATCCTGCTAACCTGAAATAATCGCCGATAGTAGGTACGGTATGGAGATCGAGCCAGAACATATCAGGATCAAAAGCTGATTTTGCAACTCCATCAGTTTGGGAAACTCCATGCAGTGATGGATACTGTCCGGTATAAAGAGTTGCCCGGCTTGGTACGCAGGCGGTACTGCCGGCGTAATGATTCTTAAACTCTAATCCTCTGTTTCTAAGTCTTTCATAGGCTTTAAGATATCTTTTCCTCCATTTTTTCAACTCTGGAGTTTCGTAGACAACAGGATAGCGCTCCTGATCCACCATAATGAACAAGAAGTTAAAATCGCTCATTTTGCTGTCTCCTTAGAAAGATATATTGGTTCAGTATATGCGTGAGCTTTGGAGAAATAGCTTTTTGAAAAAACATAAGGCCTTACTGTTGTTGCAGTAAGGCCTTGTGAAGTAGTATCTGCTATTGTGGGTTTGAAGCAGCTATGGTGATGGTTACTGTTGACTTATATGTGCCCGATGTTAAATCATACCACTCTTTTTCGTCTGGAACGTTATATTCTAGTCCTATTTCTAAATTAGTCAAACCTTGATTGATGTTTATTGTTGTTTGTGTATTAGGACTATATTTCCCGATATGTTTATTTGAATTTGAATCCTTTCTAGTAAGCAAATACCTGAAAAATCTGTCAACAGCTTGGTTTTCAAAAGAACCAAATTCGAACTTAAGGTTGAATCCAGTGTTGGATACGAGCGTTCCCGATACACTTACTTGTTCTTCTGATGAGCCTTCACTAATGGTCATTTCCAATAAATTGCCCAATTCTAAGATCGCATATGGTTCTACATGCACTACTACGTCAACTTGATGCGGGATGCCCTTAGATTCAAGTGCGCCAACCCCTGTTCCCAGAATCAGTACAAGCAGCAGACTAAGTACTAAAAGTTTTTTCATTAAAATCCTCCTTAGTTTTTATTTGGTACAAGTGTATGGGTGCTGCGATTAATTTAGAACGATGCTGTGGGAGAAATAATGGTGATGGGAAAGGATTATTCCTTTTTGATCGCTAACATTATTTCACTAATATTAATGAAATGGAGGATTATTTAATGGTCGGTGTAGAAATTGATTTTGTAGTTGCAGACAGCCTTAAAGCTTTGGAACTGTATGAGCGAATCTTCGATTTAGAGCGGGTTGAGGTGACCAGTTTTCCAAAAGGCCAAAACGAAGTGATCTTCAAGCTTTACGGAACGAGCTTCCACATGCTTGATGCTAATCCTGAGTTTAATCTGATTCCGCCCGGAGACAATCCGGTGCAGTCAATCTGGTTTAATGTGTTGGTTCCTGATATCAAGGAAACCTATGCCAAAGCGATGGAAGCCGGGTGCAAAGAGATCCAGGCTGTAACTGACATCCCCGATTTCGGAGTTACCAACGCGATCTTTGCCGATCCTTTCGGCTACGTCTGGATGCTGCATCAAATCCATGAACTTAAGAGTTTCGAGGAGAAGGTACAGCTCTGGGAGGAACGGACCAAAAAAGAATGAGCTAAAGGAGTTGCAGGATGGGAAACAAGTATACGAACTTTTTAGGTATGGAATTCGTGAAGATCGAGTCAGGCAGCTTTATCATGGGCAATCTCCAGGGAGTGCCGGATGATGACTTGATCAAAAAGTACGCTAGGGAAGATGAAGAACCGGTCCACAAAGTGACAATTACAGAGCCGTTTTACATCGCAGTTACTCCGGTTACTAATAAACAGTATGAGCAGTTTGATCCCGACCACCGCCGATTCCGGGGGCAGAACGGCTTTTCATCCGGTGATGAGGATGCGGTAGTGTTTGTGAGCTGGTATGACGCGGCTGCGTTTTGCCAGTGGCTGTCCGATAAGGACGGCAGGCACTACCGCCTGCCCACCGAAGCAGAGTGGGAATATGCTGTGCGAGCCGGTACAAGCACCGCCTATTTCACCGGTGATGAGCTGCCTGAAGAGTTTTTGCGGAAAGATCTGCAGGTTGGCCAGACTCCGGCTAATCCATGGGGGCTCTATGATGTGCATGGTTTAGTGGAAGAGTGGTGCTGGGACTGGTACGGACCTTACAATGCTGAAAACAAGGTTAACCCGGTTGGCTATGACTGGGGCAGCTTCAAGGTTCTTCGGGGCGGCAGTCACTCCACCGACAAAGAGTATCTTCGCTCATCCAATCGGATGGCCCAGATTCCGGAAGCCCGCAATTGGCTGATGGGATTTAGGGTAGTGATCGGAGAACTGCCGGAGCAGAGATATGTCTATACCTGTCAAGAGAGACCAAATCGGATCAATGTGGTAGATGTGAAAGCGGAAGTAGAAAAAGTGCCAGAACAGCCTTATTTTGCCAAACCCCAGAGCTTTGTAAAACTGCACTATGATTATCCCTTTGGTCCCCACAACCACCAGCCGGCCATCACAGAACTTCCTAACGGTGATTTAATGGCAATCTGGTACACAACCGATACAGAGGAAGGCCGAGAGTTAAGATACGCCGGCAGCCGCTTCAGTCAGCAGACCCAAACCTGGGAGCCGGCTTCAATCTTCTGGGTGATGCCTGACCGCAACATCCACGGCTGCGATCTGTTCTGGGATAAGGAAAGCAATATTGTGTACCATATTACAGGGATAGCTGCTGCGGAAAATGATGGCAAGAGCATTGCTGTGGCACTGCGAGAGTCCTATGACTGCGGCCGAACCTGGACAGCGCCCCGGTTTGTCTGTGCTGAGTTTGGCCACAGGGGGCAGGTGATCAGCAGTACCATTAAGACCAGCGATGGCAGGTTTTTGGTTCTGTGTGATGATCTCAAAAATTGGGGAACTGCAGTTTACATCAGCAGTGATGGTGTCAGCTGGTTTGATCCGGGTAAAGATCAGCCTAAACCTAGATTTGCAGAAGGGGAAGTCGGTGCCTGGATCGCAGGTATACATGCTTCTGCAGTTGAGCTTGACGATGGCCGGCTGCTGGCTGCCGGCAGAGGAAACAATATCAATGGGCGAATGCCATTCAGCATTTCCGAGGACGGCGGACATACTTGGAGGTACACCGCTAGTGACTTCCCACCGGTCGGTGCCGGTCAGCGCTTAGCCATGATCCGCCTTAAAGAAGGTCCCATTCTATTGATCGGTTTTACCGACAGCCGCAACCTGCTCCGCCAGGATATGGAAGGCATTTTGGGCTTTGATGCGGAAGGCAATCTCACCAAGATTACCGGACTCTACGCTGCGGTATCCTTTGACCAGGGCAAGACCTGGCCAATTAAAAGAGTCATCTCCGATGGGTCGGGGCGGAGAGTAGAGTCAACGGATCCCAACCAATATAATCTGGATACAATGACCAAGGATGCCAACCGCATTTTTACGATGGACGCAGCCAGTGGAGAGGCAATGGGCTACTGCGCCATAATTCAAGCAGAGAATGGGATGATTCATTTAATATCCAGCAGACAGCACTACCAGTTTAATTATCAGTGGCTGGTAGAACAAGCAGTTAAATAGACAAGAAAAGGCCGGTCCATTGGGAACGGTCTTTCTAATAATATTTAACTAATTTGGAGGATTGTATTAACATATCTAGAATAATTGATAATGGAAACATAACATTTTTTAGGAGGCATGTGGATGAAAAGGACTGGGCTTATTTTCATATTGACTGTTTGTCTGCTGGCATTTGGCGCTGGACTGGGAGCAGTTGGCGCGTACGAAGTGCCGCCGGGAGTGCTGTCCCCAGATGAGGTGGATTTTGGAGGCAAAACAGTTACGATTGTAAGTTCGGATTTTTGGAAAGCGCTGCCTTCCGAGGAACGGATTGCGGAAGCCGAAGAAGCATTTAATGTCAATATTGAAACACTGCTGATTGATAACGCTGATCTGATGATGGCCCGCATCATGTCAGGTGATGCCAAATACGATATTATTCAACAGGCGCATCGGTCCGCGTATTTTGCCTTGGTTACAGCTGGGATGCTGCTTCCCGCAGACGACTACCTGCCAGAGGAGTATTTTGAATGGCTGCCGAGCATGGATCGCTATACAATTGAGAAGTTTAAATACGAAGGAAAGCGCTACGGTGTTGCACTCCATGATGGCGTCGTAAATGACAGTATCATTATAATGTCCTACAACAAGGATCTGCTTGAACAATACAACCTGCCTGATCCTTATGAGCTGTATCTCAACGGAGAATGGACCGTTGATGTGCTGGAAGAGATGATGATTGCGGTAACGCAGGATACTAACGGCGACGGCGTCATTGATCAGTGGGGTATGCCCGATATTACCAATGGTCCTGGCTTTTTCCGCTGGGCACCCTTCAACGGCGCGGAAATCGCAGTGCAGGACGAGAACGGCAGATGGACCTACGCTTATAACCAGGAGAATGCCATCTACGCATTAAATAAGGTTATTCACTGGAAAAACTTAGGCATTATTGGTCCTGGAAACTATAACAACGGCACCCTTGCCTTTAATCCAACTCATCTGCCCGGCAACCGCCACGCGCAGGCAGCTGGTGTTAATTTTGGTCTGGTACCGCTGCCGAAAGGACCGCATGTTGACCGGTACTACTATCCGGCGTTTGAGTTCTTCCTGACCTACCTGCCGGCTAACGTGGAAGAACCGGAGAACATGATCGCCTTGGCTAACTTCTTGTTCCGCAAAGATGACCGCTATAATTTCTTGGACGAAATCATCACCAACTGGATGGTTACTAAAGAACATCTGGATATGTACCTGGCTGCCAACGAAAACTGGCAGGCGGATGGAGATATCTTCCAGCACACCGAGATTTGGGATATTGTCGGTGACGCTGTAAATCAGGTATTATCCGGAAGTAAAGGCGCAGCAGCTGCCATGGATGAGATTGCTCCTCAAGTCCAAGCAGCGCTGGATGACCTCTTCAGACAGTAAATATTTCGGGACTGCGGGTTTGCTGAGAACCTGCGGTCCTTTTCATATTGAGATAAAATCAGTGTTGTGATAATATTAAAGCAAAATAATCAACATGGTTGAGGAGGTCGTTTTATGCCGTGGCATCAGTCTTTATCTGTAGGTGTTGAGTTTATCGATGATCAGCATAAAGAATGGTTTGACAGAGCGGAGAAACTTTTTGACGCCGGTAAAAAGGGACAAGCCAAGGAATACGTTGGCGAACTGCTCGAGTTTTTAGATAGCTACACTAAAAAGCACTTTGCTGATGAAGAGAAGTATATGGCAAGCATTAACTATCCGGGTCTTGAAGAGCAGAAAAAAGCTCACGCTTCATTTATTGAGCGATTGGAGCAGCTCCGCAGCGATTACAAGTCTTCCGGGGGCAGCTTGACTGTAATCATTAATGCGAATCAGATCGTAATCGACTGGCTGACCAACCATATCTCGAAAATGGATCGGAAAATTGGAGAGTTTGTTAATCAAAAATAAGCCTTGTGTCTAATCGAGTAAAACCAGGAGCGCTGAACTAGCGTTCCTTTTTTTATTTTCCGGCTGATCGCAGTTTTAAAAAAAGGTAAAATATGTTAAATGTAGAATAGGCCGATTAGAGGAAAAAGCAAAAATACTGAGTGAAGGAGTGCGAAAATGAGTAATCGGAAACCTGTAATTCCTCTCGAGGAGTATCCAAAGCGGTGGGTTAAGGTTCAAGGGTTAATGAAAGATCAAGATTTGGATCTGCTGATTGCCTACGCAGATGATCACGCAGTTTTTGGCCCTGCTCACTGCCGCTGGTTGGCAAACATCCCCATCCACTTCGAACCAGTATGCATTCTTTTTCATCAAACAGGCCAACCGATCGTGCTCTGCGGTCCCGAAAGTCCGGATTATATCCGCCATGTGGGACAGATTCAAGATGTGCGCGTGCTTGAGGAGTTCTGCCATCCCAATGAAGACTATCCCCATACCAAGATTGAAAGCCTGGCAGAAATCATCTCTGATATCATGGATATCAGCGCGGTTAAGAGGATTGGTTTAGCCGGCGGCGACTTAATGGGTGCCCCGGTGTATTTGGCATTTAAAAACGTTCTCAAACATGCCGAGTGGGTTGATGTGGAAAATGCAGTGTGCATGCTGCGGGCCATCAAAACCCCGGCTGAGATGGAAGTAATCCGCTATGCTTATGAAATAGCGGAAATTGGCTTCCGCGCTGCTGTTGAGGCAATCAGGCCTGGTGTGACGGAGCGGGAGGTAGCGGCTGTGATTGAAGGTGCCATGCGGAAAGCTGGAGCAGAAGGTACCGGTATAGATACCATGGTAGGTTCAGGACCGAATTCCCGGACGCTGATGTGCCGCACAACCTTTAGGGAAATTGGAGAAAATGAGCTGGTCCAAGTTACTGTTGCTCCCCGGTACGAAGGCTATCATGGAGCGATTGGCCGTCCGGTCCTGGTTGGTAAGCAGGACAGCAGGATGATGGAGGCGCTGGAAGCCGCGATCCACGCTGAAAAAACCTGCGCCCAAAACATGGTTCCCGGTGTGGAAGGACGCCTCGCAGAAGCAAAAGCAAGAAAAATCATGGAAGCTGCAGGTTATGGAGAAAGCTTCCTCTACTCAGGCATCCACAGTGTTGGAGTCATTGAATTTGAACCGCCCATATTCGGTCCATCCCAGGCAGAGTTAATTGGCGCGGGGATGGTGCTTTCCATAGATATCCCGGTGTTTAATACACCCTGGGGTGGCTTCAGAATAGAAAATGGCTACTACATCACCGAAAACGGATCAGAGCCATTAACTAACATTGACTATATTATTCAAAAATAAACGCTGGGATAAGACCAGCAAGGCCGGCTGAAGTGAGGCCGGCCTTTGGCATGTTAGGAAAAGGAGGGGTCCGTGACCTATTTGGAGAAGGTGAATAGAGTAGAATAAGAAGAGGAAGGAAAGGAATATCAGTATGAGTGCAAAAAGATACGACAAGGAGCTGGGCATCCGAACGGTGGGGCTGCGGGAATGGGACGGCCACCACCACTACAACCGCTATGAGGCCACTCCATACGAGGCATTGGACGTATTATTCCAGTCATACAGTCTGAAGCATCATGAGCGGGTAGTAGATTTTGGCTGCGGAAGAGGCCGCGTCGCCTTTTATATTCACAAGCACTTTCAAATCCCCGTTGTCGGGATCGAGGCTAATGATCTGACTTTTAATGAAGCGCTTGACAATAAATATACCTACCGGTTACGGGCTAAGCACATTTCGGCTCCAATCAAGTTCAAATTCGGCTTAGCAGAGCGCTACCAGGTCAAGCCTCAGGATACCTGCTTTTATTTCTTTAATCCATTTTCAGCTAAAGTGTTTGCTAAAGTGCTGCGGAACATCATCGCGTCGGTAAAGGCAGTGCCGCGCACAATTGATATCATCTTGTTTTATCCTCTTCCGGACTACAAAGATGAGATCAGAAAATACCCCTTTAGAAAGATTAATAAAGTCCGGGTTCCCGGGGCGGAAGACCCCCACGATAAGTTCATCATCTACCGGCTGGTAAAAGAAGATATTGAGGAAATGGGTAATGAATCACAAGTAGTCTGAGATAAGGGCTATCTGGTTAGACTGAGCAGAACAGCCGTCACTTAAGAGTCTATTAAGTGTCGGCTGTTTTGCTTTTATTTTCAGCATGTAATTGACCATAGGCTTCCCATTTGGTAAAATTTTATATGAGAATGATTTTCAATCTCGCATACTTGGGTGCTGTGAGGTTTAAGATAGGAAAGGTGATTGGTGTTGAGCAGGAAATTTAAAAAAATACTGTACATAAGTCTTGGTCTGATTTTTACTGCCCTGGGTTCGCTGGGGGTCGTGCTTCCGGTTCTGCCGACTACGCCGTTTCTGCTCCTAGCTTCTTTCTTCTTTACCAGAGGATCAGATCGCTTCAATCAGTGGTTTGCTTCCACAAAACTTTATCAAAACCACCTTGCCGACTTTATGAGGGAGCGCTCCATGAAGCTGAGCACTAAGATCAAGCTGCTGGTACTTGCCTCCAGTATGATGCTGATCTCAGGTTTGACTGTCGAGATTCTGCCCTTTAAAGTCTTTATTGGTTTTATGCTTGTGTACCTATACTATTATTTCATTTTTCGCATTAAAACTATCTGATTTCGGTTTTTAACTGCCCGCAGCTGTGAGAATAAGTTGCGGGTTTTTTAATATTTTTAGGTTTTTCGGAGCTAATTTCTGGACAAAATAACAGCGTACGAGTAAAAAACGAAAAATGCGATGAAAAATTCTGTTTAGGGAATCTTGTACAGCAAATCGAATTGATGTAGAATTGTAATTGAATTCGATGTTTTGAGACTAAACACAAGCTGTGGTGATGCACAAATATCAAGAATGCGCTTTCTCAGCGCAAATAACAATTTCTAAGGAGGACTATATGGATCTAGTAATAGGTATTTTATTGCTGATCACCTACTTTCTGCTGATCTTTTACGCAGCCAGAGGCGGAAATCTGATGATCGGATTTCTGGGTATGGGTGTGGTGTGGACAGCCCTATGTATTGTAGGAGGGCAACTGTCCTGGGCAGATGCTATGCGCAACATCTTCCAAGGTGGACCGGAAAGCTGGGGTGCAACAGCTGTTAACGTAATCTTTGGAAGCTGGTTTGGAAGAGTCCTTGTTGATACAGGTATTGCGAAAAAGTTGATTAGAAGCGTCACAGAACTGGGAGGAGACAATCCTCTGATCGTAACAATTCTTCTGTCGATTGTAACTGGAATTATTTTCACCTCCACATTTGGAGCAGGAGCTGTAGTTGCAATCGGTGTTATCGTTCTGCCGATTTTGATGTCCTTGGGAGTATCGAAGCCATTGGCAGTTACGAGCTACTTGATGAGTGTAGGCAGTGGTATGTACATAAACACAGTATTGTTCAGTCAAATGCAGGCAATCTTTCCTGATATGGTTTACGGCAGCAGTTACTTAAGGTGGGCATTCCCTGCTATGGCTCTTCAGCTCGGGCTGGTTGCTGCGATGCTGGCTTTTAATATGCGTCCTAGGAAACGGAGAAGAAAGGCGTGGGCACTCCAAATTGGCGATGACTTACAGGAAAAAGATATTCCAGCTATTTCGTTAATCACACCAATCATTCCTACTACACTGTCTATCGCTTTTGGATGGCTGACAATTCCCGCTTTTATTGTGGGAGCCTTGTTCGGACTAGCAGTTACAGGCAACTTCCCGTCCTTTAAAGCAGCAAGCCGGGTCATTTCCAGCACCTTTTACGATGGTGTTGTAGACGTTGCCAGTCTGCTGGGATTCTTGTTTGTGCTGCCTATCTTTAACCGAATTTCCGGTGTAGCAGCGCCGTTCTTCGAGCCTATTCTGGGCGGAGTGCTGCCCACGACTACGCTGGGATTAGTCATTGCCTTTATTCTGATTGCACCTTCAGGATTGTTCCGTGGTCCGCTGACAATTTTTGGAGCCGGAGCTGCTACCGTGGGAGTAATTAATGCTATTGGAACATTTCCAACACCTTTCTTGTTCACCCTGATGTATGTTCCGACTATTGCAATGAACCTGTCGCAGTGTCCAACTCAATCGTGGAATATGTGGGCTTTGAACCACAGTAAGGTATCCGTTAAAGATTTTCTGAAAACAGGACTGGTTTGGACCTGGGTGATCACGGCGTTGAACCTGGTTCTGGTATATTTCAACTTCGGATAAGGAGGAACCATGGATAACATAGGTGGTAATATGAAAAAGAGAAAGGTTAGAGTTGGAATTGACGTTGGCGGCACTAACACTAAAGCTGTCGCTATCGATAATGAAACTTATGAAATTATCGGTGTAGGTATTGTGCCGACAACCCATGAGCATGAACTCGGTGTTTCAGCGGGTGTTATTGAGTCCTTTAAGAAATGTTTAGATGAGAATGGTATCGATGCCAAGGAAGTCGTGTTCATCGCCCATTCTACTACGCAGGCAACCAATGCTCTGCTTGAGGGAGACGTAGCTAAGGTAGGGGTAATCGGTATAGCAAAAGGTATAGTTCCAGGGTTCCTTTCCAGAATCCAAGGCAATATTTCCGATATCATTCTCGATAAATCTGGTAAGCGCAGAATAACAACGGCATACCGGTTTATTTCCCTCAATGATTTTTCGCGAGAAACAGTGCAGGCAGCCGTTAAATCTCTTATTGACGAAGGCTGTTCGGTAATTGCTGCCAGTAAGACTTTTGGCGTAGATAATATGAAGGAAGAACTGATCGTCCAGGAAATTGCTCGGGATATGGGTGTTGAGGCTACCTGTGCCTCCGATATCTCTAAGCTGTACGGATTGAGCAGACGCACAAGAACGGCAGTAATTAACAGCTCGATTCTGCCGAAGATGATCAGCACCGCTAATTCTACGGAAGATGCGGTCAGAACTGCTGGCATTGAAGCGCCGCTGATGATCATGAGGGGTGACGGCGGTGTTATGGATATTGAAGAGATGCGAAAGCGTCCAGTGCTGACTATGCTGTCCGGACCGGCAGCTTCCACAGTCGGTGCCCTGATGCATCTAAAAATCTCTAATGGAATATTCTTCGAAGTGGGCGGCACTTCGACCGACATTGGAGTAATTAAAAATGGCCGTCCTATGATTGACTATGCTGTAGTCGGCGGCCAGCGAACCATGGTTAACTCCATTGACGTCCATACCGGGGGAGTAGCAGGCGGTTCCATGATCAGAGCAGATAACGGCAGAATCATCCATGTTGGCCCAAGATCCTGCCACATCGCCAACCTGTCCTATGTGGCATTTACCAGCCCGGATAAAATCGTTAATCCGAAAGTAGTTCAGATTACACCGGTCAAGGGAGACCCCTCCGACTATATTGCAATAGAGACTGAGGATGGTTCAAGGTATGCTTTGACTACAACCTGCGCTGCGAACGCCCTCGGATATGTAAAGGAAGGCGATTATTCCTACGGCCATCCGGAAAGCTGCGTCAAAGGCTTCGAGGCCTTAGGCAGATTCTTGAACATGAGCTGGAAGGAAGCGGCTCTTGGGGTCTTGGATAACGCCGCCGCAACATGTATTGAGATCATTGAAGAATTGATGGAGAAGCACAAAATTGAGAGAAGCCAAATCACATTGGTTGGCGGCGGTGGAGGAGCCAAGGTTCTCCTGCCGAGAACTGCTGAGATTATGGGACTTCGCCATCAGATTGCGGAGCAGGCAGAGATTATTTCCTCAATCGGAGTCGCTTTGGCGCTGGTTCGCGATACTGTGGAAAGGGTTATCCCGAATCCAACCCAAGAAGACATTATGCGTCTGAGGGAAGAAGCAGCTGACTCAGTGATCCGATCCGGAGCTACACCTGACTCAGTTGAAATCCAGATCGAAATCGACACGCAAGCGCAAAAGGTGAGAGCAATCGCTACCGGTTCTACAGAAATCGCGACTCAGGACTTGGCGCGGGTGGTTGATGAAGATGAAGCCCGCAAGCTGGCTGCCGAATCGATGGGCGCAGATCCGAGCGATGTAAAATTGGTGGTATCCAATGAATTCTTCTGGGTCTTTGGCAACCAGGTTAAAGACAAGCTGGAAATCCGGGTAGTAAATCAGAATGGTTTTGTCCAGAGGCAGCGAGAAGATGGAACAGCAGTTGCAACTACTGTCGCCGGAGTTAGATCGGTAGTAGGCAAGCTTTGGGAAGAATACCTGGTATATAAATCTGACATCATTCTAACACCGGATATCTATCTTGCCATCGGGCCAAAGATCATTGACTTCGAGGGTCTGCAGACCTTTGAGCAGCTGACGATGCTGATGGATTCAGAACTGATGATGAGATCGGGCAACGAGCCTGTAATCGCAATAGTGGCCAGAAGCCATATGTAGATTGGATAACGAGGAGAGCATCTCTCCTCGTTATCTGTATATAAGAGTTGGGGTGGGCAGGTGCCGCGGAAACATATGATATTAATAACATATGTTACCGCGGTAATTTGTTTGGGGGATACCATGTCAATAAACCATGCGATTTTGGGGCTGCTCAATCACAAGCCGATGACAGGCTAAAAAAATGAACTGAAGAAGTGGCTGCGGTGATGAACTGGCAAGTTATCGAAACACAGGGGAAAAGATATCTTCTCATCGTAAGCAGCGGCACGCTAATCGAGACTGAGCAGGAGGCTTATGACATTGTGTTTACCGATGAGGAAGGGGCTTTAAGCTGGCTGCTGGGATAAAAGCAAGGTAATCCTAATCAGGTGGTGAAATGATTAGTATGAACCGTTATTTCGTAGAACAGCTGAAAATACATCCATCGATGCAGCCGCAGGATGTTGTGAAGTTATGCTATCAGGCAGCATTTGGAGCAGAGCATCTTTTGGCCGATTTGGACAATGCCCGCCAATACCTGTTTGAGGAGTTTGCAAGCACAGAACCAGTCGATCTGCCTGTTTATGAGCATATTTCCGAACACTACTGCAGAGTGAATCTGGCGGGGTGGAAATACCACGGCTTACCGATAGAACTTTTATGGGAAATATTTGCAGAGTCCGCGGCGAGGTGTGGTGAGCGGCAGGATTTTAGGAAGCTTATGAACGAATATCTTGATACCGCTGAGGCTGTGTTGGGCAGCGAAAAGACTGCAGAGTTAACGGATTATCTTGAGGATTATTTTAACCAGGGGATTCGCCCAGTTCATCACAGTGAACAGTATCGAAAAGCAGAAAACCCGCACTATCGGGTGGTACTGCGAGAACTGCTGCCGCAGGATATCGGTACTCTTATAGAAAAGAGGGGATGAGCAATCACTAAGCATGAGATTGTCAGGGAACAACTGCAGGAGCTGTTAAAACTCAGTGAGATGGAATTTGGATACTACCGTGTCAGTGTGGATCCAATTCGGGGTAAAATTCCAATGGGTGAAGATAGGGAAATAATTGAGAGTTCGCTTCGCTGTGGGAGGGATGAAGCTCTTAAACTGCGGGAGCGGTATGGCGCTGTCAGTGCAGCTGAAATTGGTGACAAATTGGGAATTGCCGTGGAGCATAAAGACGAGCAGTCTGCGCTTGATTTTGTGTATGTCGGATTGTTTGAGTCCCCGAATAAGATCACAATTTACAATAATAACATTGAGAAAGCCGCTTCACTGCTGGAAGCGCTTGATATCACCGAACTCAACACTGATTTAAAAGATATTGTTCTTGCCCATGAGATGTTTCATTTCATTGAAGAGCATGATCCAAATTTGTACTCGAACACAAGAACGATCGATCTCTGGTCTGTCGGCAAGCTGTATACCCACAGGTCAAAACTTATCTGCACTGGGGAAATAGCGGCGATGAGTTTTGCAAAAGCACTTTTAGGTTTGAGTTTTGACCCCAATATTCTCGACTATATTTTCCTGGCAGCTTTTGACTTCAATAAAGCTGATCAACTGTTTAAGAAAATGATTAACGGCCGCAGCTGATTTTTTGGTAATATCAGTGCGTTTACCTCGGCGAATAATTTTGAACCGGATGTATAACCTAAAAGCGATGTATTGATTGCACATATATCCAGTAAGGTATGGGGAGGAACAAAGATGCAGGTAACCGCACTAGGTGCTGTGGTTAGTTTGATCTTAGCTATTGTGTTAATCATACGGGGAGTTCATCCGGTTTACGGTTTAATTCTTGGCGCGGTTGTAGGTGGTCTAGTCGGTGGAGCTGGATTGGGCGGCACAGTTTCGCTCATGATCGCCGGAGCTCAGAATATCATGTCGGCAGTTTTACGGATTTTAACTGTAGGTGTATTAGCAGGTGTTTTGATCGAATCTGGAGCTGCTACTCAAATCGCAGAGACAATTGTTACTCGGGTTGGAGAGTCCAAATCCCTGATTGCCTTAGCGCTCGCTACTTTTGTTTTGACCGCAGTGGGGGTGTTTATTGATGTTGCGGTAATTACTGTAGCGCCGATCGCGCTGGCAATTGCCTTCCGGGCTAAGCTGTCTAAACCTGCCATTCTCTTGGCGATGATTGGCGGGGGAAAGGCGGGAAACATCATTTCACCTAACCCTAATACAATTGCAGCCTATGATGCCTTTGAACTGCCCTTAACTAGTGTAATGGCAGCCGGTATTATTCCGGCGATATTTGGTTTAATTGTGACTGTGATTTTGACGCGAACCCTGATCAAGAAGGGAGATCATGTTGCGGAAGAGGTGATCTCGATCTCAGCCGAGGAAAAACCCAGCTTTTTTGCTTCGATCGTTGGACCGCTGGCAGCTATTCTGCTGCTGGCCCTGAGACCTGTCTTCAACATTACCATTGATCCTTTGATTGCCCTGCCTATTGGTGGAGCGGTTGGAGCTTTAGCGATGGGTAAGCTTAAATACCTCAATAAGTATTCACTAACCGGATTAGCGAAAATGAGCAATGTGGCGATTCTGCTGATCGGTACCGGTACTATTGCGGGCATTGTGGCCAACTCGGGGCTGAAAGATGTGATTATTAACGGTCTGCAGGGCTTGGGCTTACCGGCGTTTTTACTAGCCCCGGCTGCAGGGATACTGATGTCCGGAGCTACTGCCTCAACCACTGCAGGAACGGCTGTTGCCAGTTCTGTGTTTGGCAGCACAATCTTGGGACTCGGAATTTCTCCAATATCCGGAGCAGCGATGATCCACAGCGGCGCGACTGTTTTGGACCATTTGCCCCACGGCAGCTTTTTCCACGCTACCGGAGGCAGTGTGTTTTTGGATATTAAAGAAAGACTGAAGATCATCCCCTATGAATCACTGATAGGTTTGGCACTGACTATTGTCTCGACGATCATTTATGGCATAATTCGCTAGTTCCCAATTAAAGGGAGGATACTACCAGTGAGAATTCTGATAGCTCCTGATTCATTTAAAGAAAGCATGACAGCAAAAGAAGCGGCTGATGCTATTGAGACTGGCATCAAGAAAGTAATTCCCAACGCTGATTGTGTTAAGGTTCCCATGGCGGACGGCGGCGAGGGTACGACCCAGTCTTTGGTCGATGCTACTCAAGGAAAATTGTATGAGGTAGAAGTGCTGGGACCATTAGGGGAGCCAGTCACTGCCAGCTTCGGGATGTTTGGCGACGGAAAAACAGCCGTTTTGGAAATGGCATCAGCCAGCGGAATGCAGCTGATCTCACATGAGCGGCGCAATCCCTTATTTACGACTACGTTTGGTACCGGCCAGCTGATTAAAGCTGCTCTGGATAAAGGTGCCAAGCATTTAGTGATCGGAATTGGCGGCAGCGCCACCAATGATGGCGGCGCGGGCATGTTTCAGGCGCTGGGAGGACGACTGCTGGACAAAGACGGCAACGAACTGTCTTATGGAGGAGGCTCTCTGGACCGGCTGCAGACTATCGATACCAGCCACCTTGACCCCAGGCTGCAAGACGTGACCGTAGAAGTTGCCTGTGATGTGAACAATCCCTTAACAGGAAAAAATGGGGCATCCCATGTTTTTGGCCCCCAAAAGGGAGCAACAGCAGAAATGGTGGAGCGGCTGGATCGCAACTTGAAGCACTATGCCAAGATCATCAAAGAGCAGTTGGGTAAGGATGTAGATCAGATCCCGGGCGCAGGCGCGGCAGGCGGTTTGGGTGCAGGCTTAATCGCATTTTTATCGGCTGAATTGATTAAAGGCGTTGAGCTTGTCATCCAGCATACTAAGCTAGAGCAGCATATGGCGGGAAGCGACTACATTATTACCGGGGAAGGCCGGATTGACGGTCAGACAGTTTTTGGCAAGACCATCTTTGGGATTTCTACCCTGGCAGAAAAATACAGGATCCCGGTAATTGCCTTGGTAGGCTGTATCGGACAGGGAGCTGAAGCAATGTATGATCATGGTGTAACAGCTATGTTCAGCATTCTATCGGTTTCCTGCACTGTAGATAAGGCGCTGAAGATGGGCAGGGAAAACCTCATCAAAACCAGTGAGAACATAGCCAGGGTTTTAAACCTTGTGAATATGTAAGGCCCTGCTGCAGCTGCGCTGCAGTTAAGCTCCTCAACTTGTACCTGGCATCCAGGAATGCTTCAGTGGTATAATCAACAGGTGGAGACAGGAGGAGCTTGGAAATGACTTACAGAAAAAATATTAGGAGACTTTATGCCATCCGGTTCTTCCATAATTTGATTCCTGCTTATGTGATTGAAAGGCTGTTTTGGGAGCAGCGGGGCATGACGATCCAGATGGTTGTCTTCACAGAGATAATCTATGCCATTACAGTGGTACTGCTGGAGGTTCCCTCCGGTATCGCTGCCGATAAATGGGGCCGAAAAAGAATGATGGTTTTAAATGCTTTTTTCGGCTGCTGTGAGTTTTTTATCTTGGTTTTTGCCACCAAGTTTTGGCATTTTGCCGCTGCCATATTCCTGGCGGGGATTGGAAGGGCGGCTAGCAGCGGAGCCGAAAATGCGCTGCTCTATGATTCGCTGCTTCTTCAGGGAGAGGCTGACTCTTTTGAGAAATGCCTAGGGAGATTAAATGCTTGGGATTTTTCGGCGGCAGTGCTGGCGGCCCTGAGCGGCAGTGTTTTGGCAAGCTGGTATGGATTCGAACTAAACTACTGGCTGTCCTTTGCCGGGATGCTTGTTTCTTTTGCGATTTCACTGACACTGATTGAGCCTGAAACAGCAAGCCGAGCTGATAATCCGATTCCAGCCAAAGAATACTTGAATACATCGGTTCGCTTTTTCAGTGAAAATCCGGTGGTCTGTATTGTTCTGCTTTCCGGGATGGTTACAGGTGCAGCGGTGAATTTTATCGATGAGTTTTGGCAGCTTTATATCAGCAGGTTGGGTGTTCCGGTTTTATACTTCGGATTGTTTTCAGCCGGACTGATCTTAGTAAGGCTGCCTGGCAGTGTCTTTGCCTATAAGCTGAAAAACAGGATAAACTACCGGGCTCTGATTTCAGCCGTCATATTCATATTTGCTGCTGGGATGCTGTATTTATCGGCCGTCCGGGGTTTTACTAGTTTGGTCGTGATTTTTCTGCTCTGCGCTGTGTCCGGGATTATAGATCCCATAATTTCTGGGTATCTGCATCACCGCATTGATTCCTCCATGCGGGCGACCATTGACTCGTTTCAATCCTTGGGTTTAAGGGCTGTTCTTATATTAGTTGGACTGGGGTTTGGCTATTTTTCATCAAGGTTTGATATTTTCGGCGGTTATGGTTTTATTGCGCTGGTCTGTTTTGCGTTTCTAATCTATTTCTTGGCTTCAATAAAAAGAGAAGCTGCGTAATGGGGGTGGAGAAATCTGCCCCTTATTTTTTTTAGATGGCTAGTAAAATTTGGTAAGGTGCTTTATATTTATCTTAGAGAGTAAATTGAATGCAGAACTTTGAGGGAATAATAAAATTTAATGTATCTCGCCACCTAACCATTGATATTTTCGCACTGTTTTACTTAATGGGACTGCTGTACTCCAACGTTGTCCTCCATGCCCATCGTAAGCGATTATTCTTGATTGGGATAGTTTTGACCATAGTCGTAATATTGGCCGAGATGGGTACTGTATTCACTGACGGCATCCACGGTTACCGCATCCATCTCGGACCAGCTGATGAAATAACAAGTCAAGCTGTCCTGAAAGATCGGTTGTATACCGCGATTGTGAATAATAAGGCTCTGGATAACCTTTAATCAAGCACCTGTTATTTGGAGGCAGGTGGCATTATTGCGTCTAAATTAATGCAGATTTCAGGGAAGTTTGCAGCTTTGATCCGGGCATGGAGGGATAAACTGAGATCTGCTCCAGCTCACGATCGCTGGTAAAGACATACTGCCAAATCTGTACTTGTCCTGTATCAAAAAATTGTTAATTAATGATTTGAATGTAGGAAAACGTCGGATAAAATCGAAATAATAGATGATTACATACTTAAGGAGGTTTTCCCATGAATGCCGGTGTTGTGCGGTTCAGCATTAAACAGAGACTCGTTTTTATCTGTCTGGTGATTGCTGTCCTGATAGTCGGAACAAGTATCTTCTCGTATATCAATGCTAAGCGAATAGTTAGTTCCGGTATTGAACGCGAGGCTCAGCTGGTTGCTGAGAAGAATGCAGAGATTATTTCCAACTGGTTTAAAGCGGTTGAAGATGACATGTATCTGTTCTCCTTGATTCCGGCAGTCAGAAAGTTTGAACTGGATGATGCAAGGGTGATCATGAATGCCTTACTGCAGGAAAGACCTGCTTACGGCGGAATTCTGCTGGCTGATCTTTCAGGGACGGCGCACACAGTCGAAGGGCTGACGATAAATATCGCAGAGCGGGATTATTTTATCGATGCTCTAGCAAAGCAGAGAGTGGTATACTCAGAACCCATGATTACTCAGGGAACAAATGTCGCCATCGTTATGCTGGCGAGACCTGTATATGGCGAGAGCGGAACCGAACCGGTTGGGGTAGCAGCATTTTCGGTTACTCTGGATTACCTGCAGCAGTTGGCAGCGAGTATGAATCTAGCTGGTTTCGGTCATGGATGGCTGGTCAATGAGGCAGGAATAATCGTTGGTCATCCCAATTTAGATTATGTTGGCACTTCAGATCTGTTTACTCAGGTACCGTCTATGCAGCCGATTGTTGACAAAATGGTGGCAGGTAACTCTGGTGTGGACAGCTTCAGGTTCGATAACAGTGATAGAATTGCAGCTTACGCACATGTATATCAAAACGGCTGGTCGATAGCAGTTGAAGCCGATGAAGAGGATGTGCTTAGAGTTGTCAACCAAATCCGGGTAATCATGGTGATTACAATTGCAGCAGCTTTGGCAATTGGCTTTGCGCTGGCTTATCGGCTGTCCGTATCCCTAGCTGATCCAATTGTGAAGCTGACTAAGAGCGCGGAAAAGGTGAGCGGTGGTGACTTAACCGAGGTTATTGCGGTTAAGAGGCGGGATGAAATTGGCCTGCTTGCCTCTTCGTTTGGGAAAATGATCCACAACCTCCGCAGTATCATTGAAAATGTCAAGGTTTCGGCGGACCAGGTTTTGGATACTTCCAACCAGCTGTCGGCTGCCTCAGAAGAAACTGCAGCTTCGATTGAGCAGGTAGCAGCCAGTGCTAACAACTTTTCCCAGACAGTCACCCACATGAATAGCGGTGTTGGTGAAGTAGCAGATTCAGCTGCAGATATTGCGTCCATGGCAGCAGAAGGAGAAACAGCGCTGGATAGAATCTCTCGGCAGATGGAAGAACTGCGGCAGAGCATTGAGGAGCTGTCGGAGGTAATTGAAAGCCTGGGTACAAGCTCTTTGGAGATCGAAAAAATCGTTCAGGCCATTGCAGCCATAGCTGAGCAGACTAATCTGCTGTCGCTAAACGCCGCTATTGAGGCAGCTAGAGCAGGTGAGCACGGCCGTGGTTTTGCTGTAGTGGCAGACGAGGTTCGCAAGCTTTCCGATCAGAGCAGCCTCGCTGCGGATAATATCCGCAATCTGATTACTGATGTTCAGCAGAAAACCCAAAAGGCTGTTGATGGCATGCATAAAAGTGTGGTCAGCGTTGATGAAACATCGCAAGTTGTGGGTGACAGCAGTAGGATGTTATCTACAATTATCGGATCGGTAAATGAAATAGCAGACAGAATTAAAGCAATTGGCGAAGATGCAAAGAACATTGACATTGGAGCTCAGGAAATGGCTGCTGCTACCGAGGAGCAGTCAGCAACTATTGAGGAGATTTCTTCATCTGTGCACAGCTTAAGTGAGATGGCTGAGCACCTCCAATCTTTAATTGAAAGTTTTAAGGTTAACGAGCACAGCGAGTAATAGAGGGGTATATCATGAACACAGCTACTGTGGTGCTGATGCTGGCGTTAGGTTCCTTTGTTTATGGACTGCTCTTAGTAGCATTAAGGTTCAGAGGTACATCCCGTCATGAGGTTCCCTTTTGGATTGCGGCAAAGTTTCTGCAAGCAGCCGGTTCCCTGATGTTTTTTCATCGAGCTGCGGCCTTCAACGGCCTTACAGTAATTGCCAAAGTGACGCTGCTCATCGGCTGTGCATACGAGGCTTGGGCGGTCCGGATTCTCTCCGGCAAGGATGTTGGACGCCGGACGCATGTCTTGGTATCCTTAGGCATAATTGCTGTTGGTTCTCTGACTGTGTCAGTGCCCAGCCCATTCGAAAGCGGTGTATTCTTTTTACTGCAGAGCATATTCTACTTTCTGCCCAGCATATTTTTAGTTCACAAACATAAAGCCGCCTCGTTTCTGCAGCAGGTCTTAGGAGTCTTCTACTTTGCAGCGGGACTGGTTTTTTTGACTGCTGCTGCGCTGTGTTTAATCTTCCCCTCTTTTGCGATGAGTCTCAGCGGCGACACAGCCGCGGTAATTCCGATCACAAGCTACTCGATCTTTTTGGTCAGCAGCTATATTCTGCTGATGATCGTTAAAGAGAAGAGTGATCAGGAGATCGCCCAGATCCAAGACAGCTTGGAAAAGAGCAGAATTCAGTTTCAGAGGGTTGTGGAGACTGCTATTGAGGGTATTTGGGTGTTCGACAAGGATTTCCGCCTCACTTTTGCCAACGAGCAGATAGCATCTGTTTTGGGATACACGGTGGAGGAAATGCTCGGCAGGACATACTCTTCATTTATTCCCGAGGAATACCGTTATGTAAGTGATTTGCAAGAGTCACTGCGGCGGAGCGGAAAGGACTCGGTTTATGAGTGCTGTCTTTTGCGGAAGGATGGAAAGGAGCATTGGTTCTTGGTTTCTGCCAAAGCTATTCTAGATGATTTCGGTAGATTCGAAGGTTCCTTTGCTATGCTGACAGATATTAATGAGCGCAGAATCATTGAGCTGGCGCTTGAAGAGACTAACCGCCAGTTAATTGAGTTGAGCAATACTGACAGTTTAACCGGAATTGCCAACCGCAGGTGTTTTGATGCTGTACTGGAACGTGAATATTTAAGGCTTCGCCGCTCGAAATCCAAGCTTTCCATCATTATGTTCGATATTGATCATTTCAAGGCCTATAATGATCAGTACGGTCATGTAATGGGAGATGTCTGTCTGCGGCGGATTGGCGGTGTGTTGAAGAACTGCATCAGGGAATCAGTTGATCTGGCAGCTCGCTATGGTGGCGAGGAGTTTGCCTGCATCCTGCCTGATACGGATCTAGGCGAGGCGGTAAAGGTTGCTGAACGGATTCAGGAAGAGATTAGAGAGCTTAAAATTGAGCACAAAACATCACCGGTTTCCCAGTATATTACTGCGAGTTTCGGCGTAACTGCGGTTGAGTATTCGCCTAAGTTATCTCTCGAGGAGATCGTCGATACCGCTGATAAGCTGATGTATAAAGCTAAAGCTTCCGGTCGCAACCGGATTGAGTTTGCTGCGAGAAGCGAAGCATCTGCAGCTGAGGGTTGACCGGTCAACCTATTTATGGAAGGAGATAGGCGGGATGTGGGTTTTCTTTGCTTTTGGCTCGGCTGTATTTGCGGGTTTGACTGCTATTTTAACCAAGATTGGCATTAAAAACACAGATTCCAATGTGGCTACAGCTATCAGAACAGCAGTGGTGCTGGTGTTTTCCTGGCTGATGGTGTTTATTGTAGGTTCGCAGCGAACGCTCGCGGATGTGAACGGCAGGACCTTACTTTTTCTCATCTTATCAGGATTGGCGACCGGAGGTTCCTGGCTCTGCTATTTTAAGGCTCTACAGATCGGGGATGTGAACAAGGTAACTCCAATCGATAAATCCAGTACGGTTTTAACGATGATCTTAGCTTTTATCCTGCTGAAAGAGGAGGTTACCCTGCTCAAAGCTATCGCTGTGATATTAATCGGCAGCGGTACCTTCTTGATGGTCTATAAGAAAAGAACCAGAGATAATCTAAAAACAGAAAGCAATCTCTGGATGCTGTATGCTTTTGGCGCGGCTGTTTTTGCCAGTTTGACCGCTATTCTCGGTAAAGTGGGAATCGAGGGGATCGAATCAAACTTGGGAACTGCAATACGCACAGTCGTAGTATTGATTCTTGCTTGGGCAATTGTGTTTGCAACTGATAAGCATAAGACAATTAAAGAAATAGACCGCAGAAGTTGGATGTTTCTTATACTGTCGGGTTTTGCCACCGGCGGCTCCTGGCTCTGCTACTATCGAGCACTCCAGACTGGTCCTGCCAGTGCTGTTGTACCGATTGATAAATTGAGTATCGTTTTTACGATTGCCTTCTCTTATTTTTTCCTCAAAGAAAAGCTTTCTCCAAATGCCGCTGTCGGCTTAGTCCTGATTGTGGCTGGTACCCTTTCACTTCTGCTGTAAAGCCTCAACATTGATGCCCTGGCTGAGCCGGGGTTTGGTTACTGCAGCTGGAAAAATGTGTTTCGGACAAAATTTATTTTATATTCATGTTTTGTATTTAACTTTTGTATAATTAATGTTAATATGTATCTTGGAGCGCCTGTTAACATGCCCCAGTTCCGACTCAGCCGGGACAACATATTAAGCGCTTTAGAATTTTAGAAAGGAAGTGGTTTAAGTTGAGTTGGCTTATTCTAGTATTTTTAGCAAGTATCCTTGCAATAGCGTACGCAGGCCTTAACTTTTATTCAGTTAAAAAGTTGGATGAAGGTACCCCGCTGATGAAAGTAATTGCAGAGCGTATTCGCATGGGCGCAGTTACCTTTCTGAACTATGAGTTTAGGGTAATCGCTATTATCGCTTTAGTTGTTGCAGTGTTGATGGGTTTACTTGTTGGCTGGTATGTTGGAGTCGCGTTTGCGATTGGGGTAGTGATGAGTTCGCTGGCAGCTTTGGTAGGTATGCGGATCGCTACTTATGCGAATGTGCGCGTGTCAAATACTGCCAGAACTACCAAGAAACTCGGCCAAACCCTTAAGGTTGCTTTTAAGGGCGGCTCAGTCATGGGGCTTTGTGTGGGTGGCTTTGCACTTCTCGGTATTGTGATCGTCTATGTAGTTTTTGGAGTTCTGCTGAAACAGCTGTCAATTGAGAATGTGTACATGGTGCGGAACTGGCTGGGAATTGAATTTTCACCATTTACCATGACTATTTCCGGATATGCGCTCGGCTGTTCAATTATCGCTATGTTTTTCCGTGTGGGAGGCGGTATTTATACTAAAGCCGCAGACATGGGCGCAGACCTAGTTGGAAAAGTGGAAGCCGGTATTCCAGAGGATGACCCCAGAAACCCTGCTACTATTGCAGATAACGTTGGCGACAATGTGGGAGACGTAGCTGGACTTGGTTCGGACCTTCTGGAAAGTTTTGTGGGCGCCATCTCATCAGCAGTTATCCTTGCTTTTCACTTATTCCTTTCCAGTGAGGCCAAAAACGCAGGTATGAGTTCATCCCTGCTGGAAAAAATGTTTCTGTATCCCATCGTTCTTGCCGGATTTGGGGTGCTTGCCTGCATCGTAGGTATTGCTTATATTATTCTGAAAGAACTTTCTGAAGATCCTCACCGTGAACTAAATATTTCTACAATGGTGTCAGCAGGTCTTACCATTGTGCTCTCTGGGTTAGGATGCTGGCTGATGTTTAGAAATCAGGATTTAACCGGCATCAGTTTTAATCTCGGCCTCTTTTCACCATGGGTCGCTTCTGTGTTAGGAATCGTGGCAGGAGTAGTAATCGGCTTTATCGCTGAGTATTACACCAGTTATGATTATGCTCCGACCAAAAGTATTTCGGCTGCTAGCACTGAGGGTCCCGCTTTGACTATTACTCAAGGTATGTCAGTTGGTATGCGCTCCACAATGCTGCCGGTGTTGGTGTTAGGGGCCACTGTCATCGCTGCTTATGGTGCTGCCGGTATGTACGGTATTGCTATGGCAGCTGTAGGTATGCTGTCCTTTGTTACTACCACCGTTACCGTCGACACCTATGGTCCGATCTCTGACAATGCCGGTGGTATTGCTGAAATGAGCAAACTTGATGATGAAGTGCGGGATATTACAGATAAGCTCGACTCAGTTGGCAATACAACTGCCGCGATCGGTAAAGGGTTTGCGATCGGCTCAGCTGCTTTGGCTGCTACCTCTTTGATGGTAGCTTACATCTTTTCATTTTCACCGCCTGATGTAGATCCTATTCTTGACATTATTAATCCGCTGACCCTGGTTGGTGCTATGGTTGGTACTGCACTGCCTTATATGTTCTCCGGTATTCTCATTGAGTCGGTAACTAAAGCTGCGCGCAAAATGGTAGATGAAGTGCGCCGTCAGTTTAAAGAAAAACCGGGAATTTTGGATGGCACCGAAGAACCGGATGTTAACTCCTGTATCTCTATTGCTTCACAGGGAGCGCTGCAGGAAATGAAGTTTCCTTCATATCTCGCGCTGTTTGCTCCAGTTGTAGGAGGATTTATCTTTGGAGCGAACTTTGTCGGTGGTTTATTAATCGGTTCGATCCTGTCGGCGATCATGCTGGCACTGTTTACCGGGAATGCCGGCGGTGCCTGGGATAACGGCAAGAAGTACATCGAGTCTGGTTTAATGGAAGGACATGAAAAAGGTGGTACAACACACGCTGCTGCGGTGGTAGGAGACACTGTAGGCGATCCGCTAAAGGATACTGTTGGACCTTCTCTGGACATTTTAATCAAGATCATGTCCACAATTTCCCTGATCGCGGTAGCTATCTTCTCTAAATATAATCTCTTTGATTGGCTGATCAATCTGTTTTAGTATCTAATTAATTACATTTGAATAGCTAGACCGCTAATGTGCATTTTGAGCGCGTTAGCGGTTTTTCTTTTGCCAGGTTAACCATTGCGCTTGATAAGTAGAATCGGAGAGAGGATCAGAATGCTGCGCAGGGAAAAAGATGTCACCCAGGAGAAACTGGCTGAATTTAGGCTCCAATCATTGGTTGGTGCTTTTTTTATGCTCCGATTGTATTATTGAAATGTAAAAATATAAAAATTTAAGCAAAATCGTCTTTTGGTATTGCATTTTTATACATGATTCATATATAATTATGCCAATAATTGTGAGGTGAGAATTAGCGATGCTGAAAGTAGGCGTTATTGGTGCTTCGGGCTATACCGGCGGTGAACTGCTGCGGCTGTTAGTCCGTCACCCTAAAGTAAAAATCACAGCGGTTTCGGCCAGAACCAGTGTCGGTCAAACTCTGGAGGATATAAATCCAGCCCTAAATGTACCTGACCTTGATCTGATAATTGCAGCGCCAGAAGC
>FZPS01000013.1_pt218 | contig 33168 bp, 26 predicted proteins | sample 1817821 | NCBI WGS metagenome assembly FZPS01 (sample SAMEA104158645, study PRJEB21678) | metagenome | place: Germany | collected 2015-04-21
AAATTTTGATTCGGCTGCCGGCATTTTTTACACTGTATATAAGAACCGTCCCAAGGGAGAAAGGATTGTTATTCATTCTATGTCCCGTGGATTCCCGTTTGTACCGGAACGCAAATACAAAGTAGTCATGAATTCGTACAGGGCACAAGGAGGAGGAGGACATCTTTTTGAAGGTTTGGGATGGAGTCCGGCTACGGCTCAAGAGCGGATATTGTGGGAGGGAAAAACAGATATGAGACAGGCTTTTATGAATTGGGAGGCTTCCCGGAGTCCATTCCGTGCCGATCCTTTACCTTACTGGCGTTATAAATGATGAGAAAAAGTTTGCTTGTCATATGTGTCACCATCTTGGGTATTACGGCGTGCCATACATCCAATCAGGTATCCTTGGTGGTTCTGCAAACAACAGATTTGCACGGGTGTTTTGGAACAGAAATGTCAGCATTGTCCGGTTATATAAAAACCATGCAACATACATACGGTGACCGTTTGATTTTGTTGGACGGCGGAGATAATTTGCAGGGAACGCCTCAAGTGTTTTTTGCCAATTACATAGACACGACTTCTGAGCACATATACAGCCGTCTTTTCAATTGGCTCTCATACGATGTCATCACACCCGGAAATCACGACCTGGAAGTGGGTAAGAAGGTGTTTGAGAATGTGTATAAACAGATGAAAATGCCGGTTGTATGCGCCAATATCATCCGGGATGAAACAGGAGAGCCTTATTTTAAACCGTATACAATACTCAAACGTCAAGGAGTGAAAATAGCCGTTTTGGGGTTGTTGACGCCCCAGGCCACAGAATGGTTCCCTGAGAATATCAAAGGAGATCTAACGGTAAGCAATCCGGAAGATGCGGCAGAGCATTGGGTACGAGTCATTCAAGAGAGGGAAAGGCCGGATGTGCTCATTGGGTTGTTTCATTCAGGGTGGGGAAACGTATCTGACAGAGATACCTCTGAGAGTGCACCGGCCATTGGAGCATGGATAGCACACCACATTTCGGGATTTCATCTGGTTTGTTGCGGCCATGTACATTTGGCAAAAACGGGTTTTCTGGTGAACAAGGTAGGAGATACCGTTCATATGGTAAACGCCGGAGCCAATGCAAGTCATATATCGCAGATACATATTGATGTGATGAAGAACAAGACGGGAAAATCCAACGTGAAGATAAAAACACAAGTAGTTCCTTCCAGGGAATTTCCTGTTTATGCACCGTATGAAAAAATCATAAAACCTTTTTTAGATAGAGAACAAGCGTACAACACAGAGGAATGTTGCATATTGTTGGAGTCTGTGTATAGCAGGCATTCCATGTTTGGTTCGAGTGCCTGGATTGATGAACAGCATCGCGTTCAATTGGCAGCTGCCAATTCCGGAACTGCAGCCGTAACGGGAGCTGTCATCTCATTTGCATCTCCGGCGGCGCGCAACCTTGTTTTGGAAGCAGGAAAGCTCCAAATAAAAGATTTTATTACGGCCTTACCTTATGAAAACACCTTGAGTGTGGTAAGGATGAAGGGGAAAGAAATTATAAAATATCTGGAATACGCCTATGCGTTGCGTATAGACAATCCGGAAGGCCCGGCTTATAATTTTGATTCGGCTGCCGGTGTTTTTTACAGGGTGTATCGTCGTATGCCGGCGGGTGAGCGAATACGCGTTTTGAGTATGGCTGACGGTTCTCCGTTTGATTCGGAAGAGGATTACCATGTGGTCATGAGTACCTTTAGGGCCAGGGGTGGAGGAGGACACTTAACCAAAGGAGTGGGTCTTTCTATGGAAGATTTGAGTAACAGGTTGTTGTGGGTGAGCGAGACGGATATAAGAACGCTGTACAGGCAAACCATGGCCATGAAAGGCGAGGTACGTTTGACGCCGCTCCATCATTGGAGGTATCTTTAAAATGGCTACATTTGCTAAAACAAACAGGCTTCAAACGGGTAAAAAGGGAGAAGAGTTTGCCAAAAGGTATTTCATTCAAAACGGATTTGATATCCTTCATACAAATTGGAGGGCAGGACACAAAGAGTTGGACATTGTAGCTATGAAGGCAGAAAAAATTCATTTTGTAGAGGTTCGTTCTTCTGCCAAGCAAGGTTTTATACTTCCTGAACAGACAATAGATAAGAATAAGCAGAAAAAAATATTGGAAGCAGCCCGTGCTTATATGATTAAATACAAAATAACGGCAGAAGCGCAGTTTGATGTAGTGGGTATTGTTTTCAACAAAGACAGAGGCGGTAGACAAACATGCAGGTTGGAATACATTCCCAATGCTTTTACACTTATCGTATGAACAATAAGCAATATTGTATAATTATGGCAGGCGGCATAGGGTCGCGTTTTTGGCCGCTAAGCAGGAACGCCATGCCCAAACAGTTTCTGGATATACTGGGTACGGGCAAGAGTTTCTTGCAAATGACGTGTGATCGGTTTTTGAACATCATACCAAAAGAGCAGATTTTTGTTGTAACGTCTGAACAATACAGGGATTTGGTAAAACAACAGTTGCCGTCTATTCCTGAAGAAAACATCCTGGCAGAACCTTACAGGCGCAACACGGCTCCTTGTATAGCTTATGCAACGTATAAATTGATGAAAACAGATCCCGGAGCTACAGTTGTAGTAGCACCGTCTGACCACTGGATTACGGGGGATGAGGATTTTCTTGGCACCATCAACAGTGCACTACAACTTGCTGAAGCAGAAGATGTACTGATTACATTGGGTATACAACCTACACGACCGGAAACGGGATATGGATACATACAGGCTTTAAAGAAAGATGCAGTATCCATAAACGACCATGTGGCCTATCCGGTAAAGACGTTTACAGAAAAACCACAAGCAGAATTGGCTCGTGTTTTGGTAGAAAGCAAAGAATTTTATTGGAATTCCGGAATTTTTGTTTGGAGTTTGGCTTCTATTGCCAAGCAATTGGAACTTTGGATTCCGGAGGTGAGCTTGCCGTTCCGCAACGGTTTGAGTTTGTATAACACACCGCACGAAGAAAAATTTATTAAAAAAGTGTATTCTGCCATACGTAACGTTTCCATAGATTACGGAGTAATGGAAAAAGCACAAAATACGTATGTCTTTGCGGCGACGTTCGGTTGGTCGGATCTGGGAAGTTGGGAGAGTATTTATATGCACTATCCAAGGGACAGTAAGGGCAATGCAGTGTCGGATTCTGTCACCCACCTGGATAACGTTACGGGAAGTCTGGTGTATGCTTCTCAAAAGAAAAAGTTGATTGTAGCCAAGGGTTTGGACAATTACATTGTGGTTGACACGCCGGACGCTTTGCTTATTTGCCCCAGGGATGATTTGCAATTCCGGCAATTATTCAACGATATAGCACATAATAATGAAGAATTTGTATGAGTAAATCAAAATTTCAGGTAGAAGTCAATTCGGAAATAGGGCAACTAGAAGCGGTAATTTTGCACACACCGGGTCCGGAAGTGGAGAACATGACTCCAAAGTCTGTAGAGAGAGCGCTGTATAGTGATATTTTGAACCTTTCCGTTGCTCAGCAAGAATACGAACAGTTGTCTTTGTTTTTGAAGAAAATCACAAAAGTCTATCAAATCAAAGACTTACTTATAGAAGTATTGGACAATCCGGGGCATAGGAATGCACTAGTTGGTAAAATCTGTTTGTCTGAAAATGTGAACGACTATTATGATGAACTGATGGATATGTCGTCCAGAACCTTATCCAACAAACTGATAGAAGGATTGCCGGCTAGGATTGACAGCCTTACTTCTTTCTTGAATGAAGAGTATTATGCTCTGCTTCCGTTGTATAACTTTTACTTTACACGCGATGCTTCTGCTGTAATAGGCAACCAAGCAGTCATATGCAGGATGGCTAACAAAATTAGGATAAGGGAATCTTTGATTATGGATGCCATCTTGTCTCACAATCCGTATTTTGAAGCCAATGTTGTCAATACGTATGAACAGCATCCGCACGACCGTTCCATTTTGATGGAAGGAGGAGATATCTTGGTAGTACGTGATGACATTCTTGTAGTAGGAAACGGCATGCGCACGTCTTCGCAGGGAATAGACCTGTTGATTAACAGGTTGTCATCCAGAGCTCCACAAGGAAAGAGCTACATTTTTGTACAACAATTGCCTTCCTCCCCGGAGAGTTTTATACATTTGGACATGGTCTTTACACTCTTGGATGTTGACAAGTGTATGGTGTTTGATCCGCTGATTCAGGGAGATACACGTTACAGCACGGTTCAAATCACGCTGCACGACGGCAAAGTAGAAAAAATACGCCGCGTTCCCGGTCTGCTGACTTCCCTCAGGCGGTTGGGTGTTGATTTGGAGCCTATTTCTTGCGGAGGAAATGATGAGTGGAACCAAGAGCGGGAACAATGGCATTCGGGAGCCAATTTCTTTGCTTTTGCTCCCGGAAAGGTAATATCCTATGCTCGCAACGAACATACGTTGAACGAAATGGCAAAACATGGTTTTGAAATTGTCACATCAAAAGAAGTCATTTCCGGAGAAGTAGATGTTGATGACCTAAAAAAATGCGTAGTAACGATAGTGGGTACGGAGTTATCTCGTGGTGGCGGCGGGGCCCGTTGTATGACTATGCCGTTGCGGCGCAAACCTGTTTTATAAAACTATTAATCATTTGAATACTATGAAGATTTTAATTGGTGCTGATATTGAAGGCATAGCCACAGCTTGTGATTGGGATTCCATTACGCCGGGCAATCAAGACTATGAAAGGAACAGAGTACAATATACCAGAGAGGTAAATGCAGCTATAGAAGGTGCTTTTTTGGCGGGAGCTACTGAGGTATGTGTACGGGACGGACACGGTGGCAATAAAGCATTGATTCCGGACTTGTTGGACAAGAGAGCCTTACATATCAAAGGCCGGCATTCGGAAGATTACAAAGCTATGATTCTGACTATAGAAAGAGGGTACGATGCCGTACTTTTTCTAGGATACCATGCCAAGGCCGGCACACCTGACGGGGTATTGGCGCATACGATGGCCAAATTTGTAGATGAATTTACTCTTAACGGCATTTCTTTGCCGGAAATGGGATATAATGCCTTGGTGGCCGGCATGTACGATACGCCGGTAGTATATCTTTCCGGAGATACGGCCGCCTGCCGTCAAGCAAAGGAACTGTTTGGAGATATTGTAACGACTGCCGTTAAAGAAGGGTTGTCCATGAACTCGGCCATTTGTTTGCATCCCGAAGCTGCTTGTGACAAAATTCGGGAAGACGTAAAAAGAGCATTGACAGAAGGACGCAGATGTATCTACCGTATGGAAGGACCGTATACCATGTACTGTTCGTTACGAAGAAGGTATGAAGCTCCTAACATAGAAAAAACATTGCATACATCTTCTTTGGAAGAGGCACTGCATCTTTTCTGGACGTTAACATAGTATTCCATTATATAGGCATATGCGACAGACAATAGATCACATCTTACAACAACTGGAAGAGTTTAGGCCCGGTACGCTGTCTCAGGTAGAAGAGTTCAGGGTACACATGTTGGGAAAAAAGGGGATGCTTACCCGCTTGTTCGAAGATTTTAAAAACGTGGAACCGCAGCAAAAGCGTGAATGGGGGCAGCTGTTGAACCAGCTGAAAACGAAAGTACAAGAGGCTGTTAAAACACAGAAGGAACAGCTGGAGCAAAAGCAGGAAGGAGCTGCAGTGACGGATGATTTGACAAAACCTGCCTCTTTTTCGCATGCGGGCTCCAGGCATCCTGTTTCACTTGTGCTGAGAGAAATTTTAGACATTTATGCCGGTATGGGATTTGCCATTGCGGAAGGGCCGGAAATTGAAGACGACAGGCATGTGTTTGGTGCATTGAATTTTGCCCCCGATCATCCGGCCAGAGATATGCAAGACACCTTCTTTATCAATACAGATACAGACAACCCCATCTTGTTGCGTACACACACCAGCTCTGTACAAGTGCGGACCATGGAGACAAAGATACCGCCCATTCGTGTAGTTTGTCCCGGGAGGGTGTTTAGGAATGAAGCCATATCTGCTCGTGCCCATTGTATTTTTCACCAAGTGGAAGGTTTGTACATAGACGAAAACGTGTCTTTTGCAGACTTAAAACAAGCCATTTTGCTTTTTGCCAGACGCATGTTTGGTTCTTCTGCCAGAATTCGTCTGCGCCCTTCGTATTTTCCTTTTACGGAACCGTCTGCGGAAGTAGATGTGAGCTGTAATATTTGTGGCGGACAAGGATGTAACGTTTGTAAAAACACCGGTTGGTTAGAAATCATGGGGGCCGGAATGGTAGACCCCAGTGTGCTGGAAGCATCCGGAATTGATTCGCAAAAATATTCGGGATATGCCTTTGGTATGGGGGTAGAGCGGATTGCTATGTTGAAGTGGCAAATCAAGGACTTGAGGTTGTATTTTGAAAACGATGTTAAGTTTCTGGAGCAATTTTTTTTGTGGTAAACAAAAAAAAGCTACCTTTGTAGTCCATTTTGTAAGAAAGTAGAAAATGCGGAAATAGCTCAGTTGGTAGAGCATAACCTTGCCAAGGTTAGGGTCGCGAGTTCGAATCTCGTTTTCCGCTCAAAACCTCTCCAGGCGAGAGGTTTTTTTGAAAACAGGTCACCTAAAGAAGGCTCGGGTGGTGGAATAGGTAGACACGCAGGACTTAAAATCCTGTGGACAGTAATGTCCGTACGGGTTCGATTCCCGTCCCGAGCACCTGCAACATCCCTCGAAACGAAGAAGTTTTAGAGGGATTTTTTATATGAAAGCATATCAAAAATAGATACTATGAAAAAAATAAGATTGTACCGACTTTTGCCCGTATTGGCTCTTTTGTTGCTCTTTGCTTGCAAAGACCAAGACCAAGTAGACAAGGATGGTACTAATGGAGGAGACAATCAAGCTTTTACACAACATACCGTTTACGGTATGTATGGAGTACAAGACACATTGCTCTATTATAAACAGTATGAAGACGAATGGAGTACCCTTTCACACGAAGACTACTACCATTTTCGAATACAAAATTACAAAGAACAAACTGTTGTTACCTTTTCATACATTCCTAAAACGGTAGCTGTTGGCGATGCCTTTTCCGTTGTGATTTCAACTATTGGCGTATCAGGGATTGCTGAAGGGATGAAAGAAGTTGTGGTTGTTTTTAAGGACAATCATAGGTTGCAGTTGTACTGTGCTGCAGACAAAACCCATTATGTTGTTTATTATTGAAGACCATGAAAAAATTTCTATACCATATAATTATTGTAACGGCCCTTGTAACAGGCACCTTACAATCTGTGTATGCCGTCAGGGCATATCCGTATCCTATTCAAGTCAAACAGCCTGATGGATCAGTACTTTCTATTCAAAAACACGGCGATGAGTTCTTGAATTGGACAACGAGCGGCGGTCGCTTGGTGAAACAGGGTGCAGACGGCTTTTACTATTTGGCTTCTTTTACTTCGCAGGGAACGATAGAGGCAACGGCAATGCGTGTGAGTGAAAGGTCCATGCCCATGGGGACTCGGTCTGTTACGACTCCGGCTGTAGCTGTGGAGCGTGCACGACAATTAAGAGCAAAGTTTTTAAGAAACACGGTAAGGACAAAGGCCTCTTCTTCCATTTCTATGGGTAGCAAAAGGTTTCTGGTGCTTTTGGTGCAGTTTAACGACTTGTACTTTTCCGTGTCCAATTCCAATTTGGCCTTTACCCGAATGCTTAACCAAGAGGGATATTCCGAGAACGGAGGTACGGGTTCTGTACGGGATTATTATTATGAGAATTCGTCAGGTGCCTTTGCACCTGAGTTTGATGTGATAGGTCCCATCACCCTGAGTAAAAGCGTGAGATACTATGGAGCCAATAAAGAAGACGGAGGTGAAATGTATGAGCGCTCTCAAGAAATGGTAATAGAAGCTGCCCAATTGGCTAGACAGCAATACGGAGTGAATTTTTCTCAATACGATAATGATGGAGATGGCATTGTAGATAACGTGTTTGTCTTTTTTGCCGGTCATAACGAGGCAGAAGGAGGGCCAGATTACACCATTTGGCCGCATGCCTGGAATGTATATTATGAAAACGTGGTATATGACGGGGTCCGTCTGTCCTCTTACGCGTGTGCCTCTGAATTGAGAGGACACCAAGGAACAACTATGGCAGGTATTGGGACGTACTGCCATGAATTTGGTCACGTCTTGGGAATGCCTGATTTTTATGATACGGACGGAGAAGAAAACGGATGGGCCAGAGGGTTGGCGTCTTTTTCGTTGATGTCCGGGGGGAATTACAACAATTACGGCAGGACGCCTCCTTATTTAAATATAGAGGAAAGAAATTTGCTGGGCTGGTACAACAAGTATCCCATGCAATTTACGGAAAGCAAAGAATATTTCTTGAGTCCGGTAACAGACAACGCATGTTATATCCATCATACGAGCAACAACAACGAATATTTCTTATTTGAATACCGCGAGAAAAAAGGATGGGACTACCACTTACCGGGTACGGGGTTGTTAATTTACCATGTGGATAAATCCAACAACAAGATTGGTGGTATAACGGCAAACGACCGTTGGGCCAGTTGGGATGGGATTAACGCGTATGCAAACCACCAATGCTTTGATTTGATAGAGGCTGTTTATCCGGAATCTGCCATTCAACATGAGCAACAGGTGCCTTTCCCGGGAAGTACCAACAACACCTCTTTTACACCCAACACCTTGCCTGCGTTTGTAGACCATGCGGGATATGAGACGGGTATTGGTTTGACTGATATAAAAAATTTGGGAAACAAGGCCGCTTTTACGGTGATCGTACAAGAAGCCACCAACTTGGAATTTGTGGGTCGCGTAACGAACGTAAGCGAACAGCCTATACAAGGGGCGAGTGTGGCTGTTTTTTACGACTCGGAAAGCGTAAAGGATCTTCATTCTGCGGGGGCAGTTGAAGGGCGTCCTGTTTTGCAAAAAGTGTCTTCAGCTCCGCTGCAATCGCAACTGCTTGAGACTACCACTGATGCACAAGGAAATTACACGTTGGACTGCGACTTTGAGGAAGGCAAGTACATCATTCAGGTAACAGCAGAGGGGTATGTATCTGCTTCTGAAGAGGTCTTTGTAATAGCGCCCGGTCTGATTCGCAAAGACTTTTCACTGTATCAAAGTCTGGATTATGAAGAGGGTGTATTGAAAAAACACTACGAATGGGATGGATATTGGAGGGTAGGATTTGATGACCCGCAGTACCCTGTGTACGGAGCCGTGGGTTTTTCTGCGGAAGAATTGGAACCGTATGTAGGAGATACTTTGCAGACTATACAATTTATTATGTATGGAAGATCTGTTACGGAAGTAGGTGTGTTTGTACTGTATGACAAAGAAGTAGTCTTTGAACGCCAGTTGTCTGAGTATGTGTTCAACGCACCTGTAACGGTCGATATTAGTGATGCGGGAATAACTATCCCGGAAGGCAAGTTGGTCCGTATAGGATATTATGTGGTAGGAATTGATGACGGCTGGCCATTAGCGGCCGATGAGGGTCCTATGGCTTATTTGGGAGGATATGCAGCACAAAGCATGCAGTATCTGATAGATGGAGAACCGTGGCCGGAACATTTGAACAACATTATTATTTCTGCTACCGTTAAACAAGCAGAAGAGGCAGAAGAACAACCGGAAGATGATGCTCTTTTTGCGTTGGGTTATTATTTGATGCCCATAGATACGGGAAGATTTCAGGCAGGAGATCAACTGCTCTTGAAACTCAACGATGTGCCTTCTGTAACGCATGTGGAAAGGCCTTTGGCCGTACAATGGTTTGTCAATGAAATTCCTTATGAAACGGGAGATACTATTTCTTTAGAGGCGGGCAGCTATATTATAAAATCTGTATTATCTTTTGAAGATTATACACAGACAATTGTTAGGGAAATATTTGTAGAGTAAAAAATAACATGAAAACAGACATTGAAATATCGAGCGCATATAAGATGCGAGACATCAGAGAGGTAGCTTATGATGCCGGGATTGACAAGGAAAATTTGAGTCTTAAGGGCAATTACATTGCCAAGGTTCCCGAAGAGCTCATAGACGAAAAGAAAGTAAACGAAAGCAATTTGATTTTGGTTACGGCCATAACACCTACAAAAGCAGGTGTAGGTAAAACGACGGTGTCTATTGGTCTTTCTATGGGTTTGAACCATATAGGAAAAAAATCTATGGTGGCGTTGCGCGAACCGTCTTTGGGACCGTGCTTTGGAATGAAAGGAGGGGCGGCCGGCGGGGGATATGCACAAGTAGTGCCCATGGAGGATATCAACTTGCATTTCACAGGAGATTTTCATGCCGTTACCTCGGCAAACAACATGATTGCTGCTCTGTTGGAGAACCACATATATCAGGAGCAAAACCACGGTATTTGCCTTCAGGAAATAGTATGGAAGCGGGTGTTGGATGTGAACGACCGCACGTTGCGCTCCATTGTGTCCGGAGTGGGAGCAAACGGGGTAACCCGGGCTACGGGATTTGATATCACGCCGGCTTCAGAGATCATGGCCATACTCTGTCTGTCCAAAGATTTGGAGGATTTAAAACAAAGGATTGGAAAAATCATCTTAGGATTCAAACACGATGGCACACCGTTTTACGTAGACGACATGGGAGTAGCAGGTGCTATAGCTATTTTGATGAAAGACGCCATCCATCCCAATTTGGTGCAAACCTTAGAAGGTACTCCGGCGTTTATTCACGGAGGTCCTTTTGCCAACATAGCCCATGGATGTAACTCTTTAGTTGCCACAAAAACGGCTATGACGCATGCCGACTATGTAGTTACTGAAGCCGGATTTGGAGCCGATTTGGGAGCTGAAAAATTCTTTAATATCAAATGCCGCAAAGGCGGGTTGCAACCCAAGTTGACTGTTTTGGTAGCTACGTTGCAAGGTTTGAAAATGCACGGCGGTACAGATTTGGCCAAATTGCAAAAGAAAGATATGAAAGGAGTTGAAAAAGGCTTGGCCAATCTGGAAAAACACATAGAAAATTTGAAGGGTTTTGGCCAAAACATTGTAGTAGCCTTGAACAAATACGGTACAGATACGGAAAAAGAAATAGCCCTTGTACGTGAGCGCTGTGAAAGTTTGGGTGTTCCTTTTGCCGTGAATAACGCGTATGTGGAAGGGGGAGCGGGAGCTGCCGAATTGGCACGTGTAGTGGTAGATACGATTGAAAATAAACCTTCCGAACCGTTGAAGTTCACGTATGAAACGAACGACACTATTGAAGAGAAGATTTGGAAAATAGCAAGCGGCATTTACGGAGCCAAAAACGTCTTTTATTACGGTACGGCTCGTGAAAGTATGAAGAGAATAGAAGCTATGGGGCTGGCCCATTACCCCGTTTGTATTGCCAAGACTCAATACTCTTTTTCAACAGACGCCAAGGCCTATGGAGTGGCCAAAGATTTTGAAATGAACATTCAAGATTTGATCATCAACAACGGAGCGGAAATGATTGTGGCTATAGCCGGTGATATTTTGCGTATGCCCGGTCTTCCCAAGACTCCGCAAGCCAAATTCATGGATATCAAAGACGGAGTAATCACGGGACTTAGTTAAGAAGATTATGAAACAAAAACACGTACTGTGGACTATCGGGCTGCTGTTTACGATTGTGATCGCAAACGGTCCGGCCTCGGCTCAGGAACCTACCAGGCCTGCCGGCAACAACAGCCGGTACAGGATGCGGGATTACGGAATCAAAACAGGTGTGATGCAGCCCGGACCGCTCAATGCCATCACCGATGTGGCAGGCGTGAAAGTAGGTCATGTGACATTGATAGAAGGCGACGACATCCGAACGGGAGTGACGGCCATCATCCCCCACGAAGGCAATCTTTTCAGAGAAAAAGTTCCGGCCGGCTTTTGGGCAGGAAACGGTTTTGGTAAGATTTCCGGCACAACACAAATAGAGGAACTGGGCAATATAGAAACGCCTGTTGTTTTGACCAACACTTTATCCGTTGCCGCAGGGATGGAAGGATTGATTTCTTATATGTTGGCACAACCGGGAAACGAAAAGATACAATCGGTCAATGCAGTGGTGGGAGAAACAAACGACGGCGGACTGAACGATATCAGAGGCCGGCACGTGACATCGGACCACGTGTTGCAAGCATTGGAACAAGCTGCGACGGGTCCCGTTGAAGAAGGCAATGTAGGTGCCGGTACGGGTACCATTTGCTTTGGGTTCAAAGGCGGCATTGGCACCAGCAGCCGCGTATTGCCCCAAGGCTTGGGAGGCTATACCGTAGGCGTGTTGGCACAAACCAACTTCGGTGGTGTTCTTCAAATAGCCGGTGTCAACGTGGGAGAGCGGCTGGCCCAATATTCCTACAAAAACCAATTGGAAGCGCAGCAGGCAGTCGCACCGGAGTGTCTGACAAATCCGGATACGGACGGATCGTGCATGATCATTATCATCACCGATGCGCCATTGAACGAACGGAATCTGGAACGTCTGGCCAAACGAGGCATGATGGGGCTGGCACGCACGGGAGGCATTGCTTCTAACGGCAGTGGCGATTACGTTTTGGCACTTTCCGTTGCTCCTGAAAACTTAATCCGTAGCACACCGCGCTATACGCCGTCTTACTTGCATAACGACAACTGCTCGTCCCTGTTCATGGCCGCCATCGAGGCCACAGAGGAAGCCATCTTGAATTCGCTTTTTGCAGCCGAAACCATGACCGGCATGGGCGGCCGAACGGTCGAGGCATTGCCTGCAGAGAAAGTCGCTTCATTCTTCAAGTAGAATTGTGTGCGTCGCATAAACAAGTTAATTTGCTGATCCACTGAGTGTTACTAAAAACGTGCCCCGGGGGCATGTTTTTAACAATTGGCTGTGAAACAGGGGGTTAACTCCTTTATGCAACGCATGAATTTTTTCCTGCCTTCATTTTGTTTTTGCTATTTCCAAAATTACACCTATATTTGCAGCCCGCATTTTCTGCGGGAATCGTTCATTTTATTGATAAACACCAAATTAACAACCAATGCCTGGATTAATTGGAAAGAAGATTGGAATGACTTCCATCTTCGACAGTAACGGGAAAAATATTCCTTGTACTGTGATTGAGGCTGGTCCGTGTGTAGTTACGCAAGTGAAAACGGAAGAGAAAGATGGTTATGCCGCCGTGCAACTTGCCTATGACGAGAAAAAAGAGAAACACACCAGCGGGGCCCTGAAGGGCCATTTTGAAAAGGCAAAAACCACACCCAAACGCAAATTGGTGGAATTTCCAAATGATTTTAAAAAAGAATTGCGCTTGGGCGACACTGTGACTGTTAGTGACATATTCGATCCCAGTCTTATAGATTGGGTAGACGTGTCCGGGATCTCTAAAGGAAAAGGCTTCCAAGGCGTCGTAAGACGTTATGGATTTGCCGGAGCAAGCAGATCTCACGGTCAGTATCACAAACTTCGCGCCCCGGGTTCTCTGGGTGCTTCCGCAACGCCATCCCGCGTTTTCAAAGGTAAGAAAATGCCGGGTCGTATGGGAGGAGAGAAAGTGAAAGTTCTGAACTTACGGGTAATGAAAATTATCCCTGAGAACAATTTAGTAGTTGTAAAAGGCTCCATTCCCGGTGCCCCTGGTTCTTACGTAATATTGGAGGTCTAACTGTATGGAAATTTTAGTATATAAAATAGACGGTCAGGATTCCGGAAAAAAGGTAGTCCTGGACCCTACCGTATTTGGTATTGAACCGAACAACCACGCCATCTATCTTGACGTGAAACAGCATATGGCCAATAGACGCCAAGGTACGCACAAGACTAAAGAGAGATGGGAGATAGCTCATAGCACACGCAAGATTGTTCGTCAGAAAGGTTCGGGCGGAGCTCGTCACGGAAGTTTGAAAGCCGGAATATTCGTGGGAGGAGGTAGGACTTTTGGTCCGCAACCCAGGAGCTATAGGTTTAAACTCAATAAAAAACTCAAGCAATTGGCTAGACGGTCAGCTCTTACTTATAAAGTACAGGACCAGGCCATAACCATTCTCGAGCCTTTTACAATGGAAGCGCCCGGAACAAAAGCGTTCCGCACTATTTGTAAAAATCTGAATGTAGAAGGCAAAAAAATCTTGATGGTACTTCCGGAGAACAACAACAACATCTATTTGTCCTCCAGGAATCTTGAAAAGGTCAAGGTAGTCACCATAAATGAGCTGAATACCTATGACATATTGAATGCCCAAAGCCTTATTCTTATAGAAGGGGTAGAGGCAATGCTTAACCAACAATTAGGAACAACTCAATCTGCATGACGATGGATATCTTGATTAAGCCTTTAATTACAGAGAAAATGACTGATCAAGCGGAAACATTGAACCGATATGGGTTTATTGTCGACCGCAGGGCCAACAAACTGCAGATAAAAGAAGCAGTTGAAAACATGTACGGAGTTACGGTTAAAGATGTGAATACCATAAATTATAGTGGAAAACGCAAAAGCCGTTATACAAAGGCAGGTTTATTGGCCGGACGTACCAATCATTTTAAGAAAGCGTATGTAACGCTTGTTGGTGATGATAAAATTGATTTCTACAGCAACATTTAAGCTATGGCAGTACGTAAATACAAACCGGTAACACCCGGTCAAAGACATAAAATCATAAGTGCATTTGATGATATTACCTGCACGGTTCCGGAAAAATCGCTTTTGGAACCCATCAAAAAGTCCGGTGGAAGGAACAACCAGGGTAAAATGACAATGCGCAACATGGGTGGCGGACACAAACGTCAATACCGCAAGATAGACTTCTTGCGCAATAAGGACGAGTATTCCGCTACAGTAAAGACGATAGAATACGACCCCAACCGCAGTGCTCGCATTGCATTGGTGGTGTATGCAGATGGAGAAAAACGTTATATTATAGCGCCGAATGGTCTGCAAGTAGGACAAACGATTGAATCGGGTCCCGGAGTGGCTCCGGAAATTGGCAATACGTTGCCTTTGTCGGATATACCTTTGGGAACATTGATACATAACGTAGAATTACATCCGGGCCGAGGTGCCGCCATGGCTCGTAGCGCCGGTTCTTATGTGCAACTGAACGCCAGGGAAGGCAATCATGCCATTCTTCGTTTGCCGTCCGGTGAGGTTCGTATGGTAAGGGTAACGTGTCGTGCCACAGTAGGTACGGTTTCCAACCCGGACCACAGCCTGGAACAAGACGGAAAGGCAGGAAGAAAAAGATGGATGGGTCGCAGGCCTCGTACCCGCGGAGTATCCATGAACCCTGTAGACCACCCCATGGGTGGTGGAGAAGGCCGTGCTTCCGGAGGACATCCTCGCTCACGTAAAGGATTGCCGGCTAAAGGTTACAGAACACGTAATCCTAAGAAGAACTCCAGTAAGTTCATTATTGAAAGAAGAAGAAAAAAATAACCGGATAATATTTGTATCATGAGTCGTTCATTAAAAAAAGGCCCTTACATACAAGCAAAACTTGAACAAAGAATTATTGCCATGAATGAAGGGAAAATGAAAAAAGAAGTCCTAAAGACCTGGTCAAGAGCCAGTATGATCTCTCCCGACTTTGTTGGCCACACAGTAGCCGTACACAACGGAAACAAGTTTATTCCGGTATATATTACCGAGAACATGGTTGGCCATAAACTTGGTGAATTTGCGCCCACGCGTACTTTTAAAGGTCACTCGGGCAATCGTTAACAGTAAAAAAAGAGAACACTAATGGGAGCTCGAAAAAGAAAAATGGCCGAACGCCATAAAGAAATAAGGAAACAAACAGCTTATGCCAAGCTGAACAATGTTCCTACGTCGCCCCGTAAGATGCGTCTTGTAGCCGATCTTATACGGGGAGAAGAAGTGAACCGTGCTTTGGATATTTTAAAATATACAAAAAACGAACCTGCCGTCCGTTTGGAAAAGTTGCTCAAATCGGCTATTGCCAATTGGGAAGCAAAAAATGAAGGCGACAGGAAGGAATTGGAAAACGGCAACGTAATTGTTAAGACCATAACGGTAGATAACGGCAGAATCTTGAAAAGAATCCGTCCGGCTGCTCAAGGTCGTGCCGTTCGCATTCGTAAGCGTTCAAATCACGTGACAATAGTAGTGGATAAAAAACAACAAACAGTAAAAGAAGCATAGTATGGGACAAAAAACTAATCCGATCAGTAACCGTATAGGAATTATCCGTGGTTGGGATTCAAGCTGGTGCGGGAATTATCCGGAGCGTTTGGCAGAAGATGCCAAAATCAGAAAATATTTGGTAGCCCGGTTGTCAAAAGCCAGTTTGTCGCGTATTGTGATAGAAAGAACCCTTAAGCTGATTACTGTAACTATTCATACGGCACGTCCGGGAATCATTATTGGAAAAGGAGGTCAAGAAGTTGAGAAACTGAAAGAAGAATTGAAAAAGATTTCCAATAAAGAAGTTCAAATCAATATTTTTGAAGTGAAACGCCCGGAACTGGATGCAACTATTGTAGCCAACAACATTGCCCGTCAAATTGAAGGACGTGTATCTTACCGCCGTGCCATCAAAATGGCCATGGCATCTACCATGCGCATGGGTGCAGAGGGGATAAAGGTATTGATCAGCGGACGGTTGGGCGGTGCGGAAATGGCTCGTCGTGAAATGTTTAAAGAAGGACGTACGCCTTTGCATACGTTCCGTGCAGATATTGATTACGCACTGGCAGAAGCACATACAAAAGTAGGTGTGCTGGGTGTCAAAGTGTGGATATGTAACGGTGAAGTCTATGGAAAACGCGACCTTTCGCCTAACGTAGGTACTGCAACTGCTGCCGGTGGTGGCAGAATGCACGATGGCCGAGGTGGCCGAGGCGGCCGCGACAGACGTTCCGGCGACAGACGAGACGGAAGGGATCGCAGAGATAGAAGAGACAGACCTGCTCGTTAATAGATGAAACTTTAGTAAAAAAGCTCTCCCTTTCGGAGGGCTTTTTTTATTGCCACATCCAGTGTTTTTATTAAATTTGTAAGATATGAAAATTGCATATATCTCTGTTTTCTATCCGTTTCGCGGCGGGATAGCACAATTTAATGCCAACCTTTTTAAGGAGCTGGAAAAAACACATCAGGTAAAAGCATACAATTTCAGTAGACAGTATCCTTCGTTGTTGTTTCCCGGAAAGACGCAACGTGTTCCAAAAGAAGACGATGCCGTACGGATTGATTCAGAGCCCATGCTGGATTCCATCAATCCTTTTTCTTATGTAAAAACAGCTTCACGTATCAATAAGGAGCAGCCCGATGTACTGCTTATGCGGTATTGGATGCCCTTTTTTGCTCCTTCTTTAGGGACTGTGGCACGTAAGGTGAAAAGGAAAGGAACCAAAACTCTTGCCATTATTGACAACTTGATTCCGCACGAACGCAACATAGCCGATCAGACGTTATCAAAGTGGTTTTTAAAACAATTGGACGGATGTGTAGCTATGAGTCAATCTGTCAAAGACGATATCAGGGCTCTGAATCCTCACATACCGTGTATGTTGAAACCGCATCCTTTGTACAACCACTTTGGAGAGCGCCAAGATGTTCAGAAAGCCAAAGCAGAGTTGGGATTGGATCCAAAGAAAAGAACGTTGTTGTTTTTTGGATTTATAAGGGATTACAAAGGACTTGATATATTGCTGGAATCTTTTGCAGAACTGGGTGACAATTACCAGTTGGTGATTGCAGGAGAAAGTTATGGCAGTTTTGATAAATACGATAAGATGATTGAAAAGTTGCCCAATCTGGGAGCTGTAAAAGTGTTCAATCGTTATATATCCGATGCGGAAGTCCCCGTCTTTTTTTCTGCAGCGGATGTTTGTGTGTTACCTTATAAAACAGCTACACAAAGCGGCATAACAGCTATGTCTTACCATTTTGACGTACCTGTTATAGTGACGCCGGCAGGAGGGTTGGCACAGGCTGTGGAAGGTCCCGGAACGGGTTTGGTAGCCGGCAGCACAGATGCATGTTCTCTGAAACAATCCATACGCAAATTTTTTACTATGGATAAAGACGTATTTGTCAAGAACATAGAAAAGATTAAAGAAGAATTGTCTTGGGAAGGGTTTGCCCAAGATTTGATGGCATTCGTTAATAACAATTTTAAATAAACACCTATTATGAGAAAAACATTTTTGATAGTAATCCTCGGCTTTTTAGCAGCCGGAGCATGCAATCCAATGAAAAACAACCCATTATTACAGGAGTACAACACTCCTTTCAAGACACCTCCGTTCCATAAGGTGAAAACGGAGCATTTTATGCCGGCCGTTAAAGAGGCTATGGCACAACATCAAGCAGAAATTGATGCCATTGTCAACAACCAAGAGGAGCCTACCTTTGAAAATACGGTAGCTGCTTATGACAGAGCCGGAGAGCTGCTGGGACGCATCAGTTCTGTGTTTTCCACGCTCAACAGTGCCAACACGAATGAAAAACTACAAGCGTTGGCTCGCGAAATGACACCTATGCTTACCCGTCATAGAAACGAGATACAGTTGAATCCTGTATTGTTTGAAAGAATTGACAAACTGTATCAAGTTAGGGAAGAGCTGGAACTGAATGCACAGCAATTGAGGACCTTGGAGAAATATTACGACGACTTTGTGCGCGGCGGAGCTGCTTTGTCTGATGAGGATAAAGAAACCCTCAAAGAAATCAATACGCAACTGTCCAATTTGAGCTTGCAGTTTAGCCAAAACTTATTGGCAGAAACGAAGGCGTTCAAATTGGTAGTAGACAACGTTGAAGATTTGGCCGGTTTGCCGGAAAACAACGTACAAGCTGCAGCCAATTTAGCTTCTCAGTTGGGTATGGAAGGCAAATACGTCTTTACTCCCGACAAACCTTCTTGGATTCCTTTTTTACAATACGTACACAACAGAGAGTTGCGGGAAGCTTTGTACAAAGGGTATTACATGAGAGGTGACAACGAGAATGAAAACGACAACAAGGAAATCATTGGTCAACTGGTCAATTTAAGACTCAAGAGAGCCAACTTGTTAGGTTATGACACGTACGCAGACTTTGTATTGGTCAACAACATGGCCAAAACTCCGGATGCTGTGTATTCGTTCTTGCAACGCGTTTGGAAACCGGCTCTGAGAGTAGCCAAAGAAGAACTGGCGGCCATGCAAAAAATTGCAGACAGAGAAGGCGCAGACTTCAAACTGGATAGCTGGGATTGGTGGTATTATGCAGAAAAACTGCGTAAAGAAAAATACGACCTGGATGAGCAAGAAATCAAGCCTTACTTTAAATTGGAAAACGTAAGGGATGGTATGTTCTATGTAGCCAACCAATTGTACGGTTTGACGTTTGAAAAACATACGGACATTCCCGTGTACGACCCGGAAGTAGAAACGTATGAAGTCATAGATAAAGACGGAAGCCACTTGGCTATTTTGTATTTGGATTATCCGGCCCGTGCCGGCAAAAATGCAGGAGCTTGGTGTTCCGGTCTGCGCAGATACCGAATCTTGGAAGACGGAACGGAACAATTCCCCTTAGTGACAGTTACTACCAACTTCCCGGCCAGAGTAGGCGATCAGCCTGTTCTTTTGAGCTGGGACGAGGCAGAAACGCTCTTCCACGAATTTGGTCACGCGTTGCACTCTTTCTTCAGCCGCGGTGATTACGGACGTATTTGCGGTTCCATCCCCAGGGATATGATTGAATTGCCTTCGCAAATAGACGAGCACTGGGCAATAGAACCGGAAGTGTTGGAAGTGTACGCACGTCACTATGAAACAGACGAACCCATGCCGGAAGACTTGATCAAAAGATTGGTAAACAGCGGCCATTTTAACCAAGGCTTTATTACGGTAGAATTTATTGCAGCCGCCTTGTTAGATATGGACTACCATATGGCTACCGAAGAAAGAGAGTACGACGTAAATGCGTTTGAAAAAGAGACGTTGAAAAAATACGGTTTGATAGACGAAATCTTGCCTAGATACCGTTCCACATATTTCTCCCACATTTTCAGCGGAGGGTATGCAGTAGGTTATTATGTGTATCTATGGGCAGAAGTATTGGACTCGGATGCATTTGATGCGTTTGCTGAAACGGGAGATATTTTCAACCAGGAATACGCAGAAAAATTCCGCAAATATATTTTGGCAGAAGGCGGACTGGATGAGCCCATGTTGCAATACGTGCGTTTCCGTGGAAAAGAGCCTACAGAAACTCCTTTGTTGCGTAACCGCGGATTGCTGAAATAGTTGTCCCATGAAAAAAACAGTCTTTATTTTAGCTTTGGGTCTCTGGCTTGCCGTTTCGTGTACCGGAGACCTTCAAAGCCCTGTTGTTCCTGCATCCACACCGGAGAAAATGGGTATGGATGGGGAGCACTTGGCTCTTGTGGACGATGTCATTTGGGATGCCATCCAATCAGAAGATATACCGGGAGCCGTTTTGGCAGTGGTACGTCATGGCAAAATGGTGTATTTGAAAGCGTATGGAAACCGCCAACTGGTTCCCGACACGCTGCCTATGACTACAGAAACGGTATTTGACTTGGCTTCTGTCAGCAAATGCGTAGGTACTACGTTAAGTATTATGCAGTTGATAGAGAGAGGACAGATTCGGTTGGTAGATCCTGTAGATGTATATCTGCCTCATTTTCAACCATGGATAGATAAAGAAACGGGACGCAAAACACGTATTACCATTGCCGATTTGTTGACTCATACTTCCGGCTTGCCGGCCTACGGACCTACGGAAGAGTTGATAGAAAAGTACGGCTCTCCTTCGCCGGAGGGGTTGTTGGAATACATTTGCCACTGTCCTCGTATCTACAAACCCAAAGAAGGCCATGTGTACAGCTGTCTGAACTTTATTACGTTGCAGCATGTTTTAGAAAAAGTGACCGGAACTACTTTGGCGGCGTATGCACAAGAGCAGGTATTTGATCCGTTGGGGCTGCAACATACTACGTACAATCCGCAAGGAGAAACGTTGGCTTTATGTGCACCTACGGAACTGCAAGAAGACGGCTTTCCGTTGATAGGTAAAGTTCATGATCCGTTGGCGAGGTTGCTCAACGACGGCAATTCCGGCAATGCAGGAGTGTTTTCCAATGCAGAAGATTTGGCCGTAATGGCCGTTGCTTTATTAAACGGAGGAACTGTTCAGGGGCGTAGGATTTTAGGTCCTATGACGGTAAAAGCCATGGAAAGAATACCTGCCGATGTAAAAGCATACGGAAGGAATTTGGGCTGGGGAAGAGCCGGTTCCTGGAACGGCGATTTGTTCAATCCCAAAACGGTATATGGACATACCGGTTACACGGGAACGAGCATGGTACTGGATCCGGAAACAGATACAGCCATTATCCTGTTGGCAAACCGCGTACATCCGCACGACGACGGAGCAGCCATCAGCATGCGAACTCGTGTGGCCAATATCGTAGCAGGATCTATAATAAAAGAAGGGTGACCGGAAGGCCACCCTTTTTTTATCAATTATGGATTAGCAGGTATTATTCTGCTTTATCCCACCAAACGGGATCGCTCCAGATAGCTCCGTTAGCAAAGTCAAGGGCTAGCGGGTTGGAGGCCTTAGCGTTGTCTTTGTTGTAGTTGGTTTCGTGTGAGCATTGGCTGTAGCGACGGAACCAGTAGTTTTCGTCTGTAGGCGAAGCTCCGGGGAACTTGTTGGGAGCTGAAAACTCGGCAGGTCTTACGTAGTTCAGGTAGACTTGTCCAAAGTTTCCAATGTTGCCTGCTCCGTAATTGAAGCGACGCATATCGTTCCATGTTTCTACGTTAATTCCCAAAGCAATGGTTTTTTGCAACATGATATCAGACATGGTCAATTCGGCTGCGCTTTGTGCTACTGCCGGGCTTGCCATATAAGCGTCTATATCTGCTTGGTTCATTGGGTGTTGGTCCGGGTTGGCCGTGCCCATGGCTTCCCAATCTCTTAGCTTAATTTGCATCCTGTCAAAGCTAGCTCTTATACCTTCTTTATATGCATCGTATGCAGCTCCGCTGTTGCCTTGACGCATGTACACCTCGGCTTTGATGAAGCACATTTCGTAATACGTCAGGATATCGGAATCGGAATCGGGGCGAGACCAGAAGGAACCGGTACCGGCTACTACGTTAGAAGCAGAACTGGGATAGAAATACGAGTCGTTGATGGCTCTTCCACCTGTTTGTGATTGAGCCAGAGCCCTCATGTTTACATATTCCAGGTCTTTTACCTGCTTGTAGTCGTTTGTTTGTATGTACAGACTTCCTTTGGGATAGGTAACATGAACTACGTCACCGCTCACATCAAAGGGGAACCCTTCGTTGCTAAAGAACTCTAGAATCTCGGCCATATCATCACTGTCTGTGATGGTGTAGCTGTTTTCTACATCTGCTGTAGCTACGGTGGCTTGGAGTAAGGCTCCATAAATTCTACGTGTTCCATACATAACATCCACACCGACGTCGCGTGTCCATTCGTGACTTAGGATAGCTCCATCATCACCTGTTACAATGTTGCTCATACGAGCAGGGAATACTTTGCTAGTACGCGGGTCTATGACGCCTTTTCCTTTCAGGTTGGTAAACAGATTTTGGTACCATCTTGTGTAACGTTGTGTAGCACCCCAAGCCGAGCAGTCCCATATGACACTGTTTTGGTACGGGTCGCCAACGGTGAAGTTGGTGTCCTGGTTACCGGAGTTGTTATGCTTCATTACTGTATTTTCCGCATTGGACTGAGGAGCTTTTGATAAAGCGGCCAAAACGGATTCCGGATTGTAAAGTGCTGATTTCTTAGACAATTTGTTCAACCAACGTGCTTGCAATCCATGAACCAATTTGATCCATTTTTGAACATCTCCGTTATTCCAGCTGTCACCTGCAGCCAAGGGAGTAGCACCTTCTTCCTGAGTTTTATTGAAGAATTCCAAAGCCAGATTCAGACGTTCTATACAGCCGTCAAAAATGGTTTTTCCATCGTCATATACAGGAGTGGGGTTGCTTCCCAAAGGTTCTGAATAGGGCATTTCACCATACAAGTCTGCCATAAGCATATATCCCATGGCATGGATGGTATGGGCCGCTCCGATATAATGGTAAGCACCTGTTTTTTCAGCTGCTTCAATCATATCGTCCAAGTTACAAGCTGCACCAATAAACCAGTTTTGATAGGTGGTGGTGGTAGCTGCTTGAGAGGGATTCCATGCAGAGAGCAATCCGTTAGCTGTGGTAGTAGACGTTTGGGTCATAAGACCGGCAATAGTCACTCCACGCATACTGGCATTACCCCATGCGTACATGTAGTAGTGTTGAATCCAGGGAAGCCGGCTATCAACAGTAGCGCTGGCATTGTTTGGGTTATCCGGGTCCACGTTTACATCCAGCCAGTTGTTACAACCGGTAATTCCAATGGTAATCAACAGACTTAAAGTGATATATAGTATTTTTTTCATAATCTTAAATTTTAAATCTGTTTAGAAAGATAAGTTTAAACCAAATGCCAGTCCTGCTGTAGCTGGAACACCGCAATAGTCAATTCCGGATGATCCGGAACCGCCGGTACCTGAACCGGATACACTGACCTCCGGATCCATTCCTTTGTAGTTGCTCCATAAGAACAAGTTTGTTCCGGTAACAGACGCCGTCATTCCTTTGATAAAGCCTTTGTTTTTAAACAAGTCTTTGAAGTCGTAAGAAATAGACAGAGCACGCAAACGCAGCCAGTTGGTATCTGTAAGCAAGTTGTATGAGTTGGCCGCATAGTTGCTCCAGTAGCTTTGAATCATGAAATCACCGCTTTTTTCTGCTCCGCCCACTACGTACATTTGTCCTGCTTTATAAGTATAACTTATAGGCTGTCCTGTTGAGCTGGAAACACCTTCTACTGTGACCGATTCGCGGTCTAGTGTACGAGGTGACAGACCGTTGTTCAGCAATAGATATTCCGTACCGTTGTATATCAGACCTCCTTTGCGGATATCAAACAATACAGAGAAACTTAGGTTTTTATACGTAAAAGTATTCCCCAATCCGCCAATGAATGACGGTTCGCGATTACCCACAACGTTGGTAGTCACACCTGTTGTTTTGTACAATCCTGTAGTTTCGTCAACAACGTAGCGGCCATTCGGGTTTTCCACGTCTTTGCCGTCTGCGTCTTTCATGGTTTCACGCATCCAGTAGTCTCCTGTGATACCCAAGAAATACCCTCCGTTGGGAACGGCTGCGGCTTTAACGCCTCCTATTTGAACGTCTGTTACGTAGAACAAGTCTACGCCCTCCATAAATTCACCCAGAGTACCTCTGTTGCCGGACAAGTTCAATGTCAAATCCCAACTGAAGTTTTTCGTTTCCACGGGAGTAGCCGTAATCATCAATTCCATACCCTTGTTCAGTACAGAACCGGAGTTGATGGACATGAAAATATAACCTGTAGATTGTCCCAAACGAGGTGCGGCAATCTGGTTTGTTGTCTTGCTGTTATAGTATGTAAAGTCAACGCCTAGGCGGCCTCCAAAGAAACGCATTTCAGTACCTATTTCCCAAGAAGTTTGAATTTCCGGTTTTAAGTACGGGTTACCGCGTGTCCAGTTGTTTCCAATACCTATAAAGCCTTCACTTACAGCTGCGGGCGGCCACAAATAGGTGTTGGTGGCATAGGCCGATGCGTCTTTACCTACTTGAGCCCACGAGGCACGAATTTTACCAAAAGATAAAATATCGTTTTCCGGGATGAATTCGCTAAATACAACACTTCCACTTACAGAAGGATAGAAGTATGAGCGGTTTTCAATGGGAAGGGTGGAAGACCAGTCGTTACGTCCTGTTAAGGTCAAATAAGCAATATTCTTCCAAGCAGCACGGAATTCACCAAATACACCAATCAAACGTTTGCGCATGGTGTTTTCCGTAAAGAATTTGTTTTCGTTTGCAATATTGGCAAAACTAATCGTTCCTGCCGATACAAAGTTGTATCCCCAATGGTTTTGAGTAACACTTCTTGTGTCTTCAGAAGTTTGTCCCAGCAACAAATTGAAATCAAAATCTCCAAACGTTTTGTGGAAATTGAGCATCAAGTTGGATGACAAATATTGGTAATCCCTCATGTTTTTGGCCAGTCTTCCGTTTTGATATATTTCAGAAACTGCACTACCGGGAGCAATGAAAGTATGCTCGTCGTATGTATAGGTGTCAAGACCTATTCTGTATACAATATTAAACCAGTCTGTTACGTCTATATTGGCGTTGACGGAACCGGTCCACCTGCGAGTTTGGTCACCCAGGTTGTTTTCGTTGATAATCCAGTAGGGGTTTTCCCTGTCAGAAGCCAATTCCTGATATTGAGCAAACATGCGGTATTTTGTACCGTCCTCGTTCAAGTAGTGCTTCATGTCGTCGCTGCGTGACCATCCGTACACAGCTGTCATGGCGCCGTTTCCTCCGCCACCCCAAAGTCCTCCGGAAGTAAATGTTTTTTGTGTGTTTGCAATGGAGTAAGCCACGTTGGCTCCTACGGTCAATTTTCCGTATCTCTGCTCTCCGTTGAAACGCAAGGTTGTTTTGTCGTATCCCGTCATGGGAACGATACCTTCCTGGTCGTAACGAGAAGCCGACAAATAGAAGTTGTTGTTCTTGCCTCCTCCGGAAATACTAACAGTGTTATCCCAGATATTTCCTCCGCGGAAAAACTCTTTGACGTTGTCGTATGCTTTTCCACTGATTTTTTGTCCCCAAGAATTGTACGTGTAGTCGCTGAATACGCCGGCTTGGTTGTAATAACCTCTGCCGTATACGTCTTGTAGTTCCGGAAGTGAACTGGCCCACGAATAACTGTATTTAGACCCCACATTTACTGTGACTGTACCATCACCGGCTCCTTTTTTAGTTGTGATAACAATGACTCCGTCTGCTGCACGTGAACCGTACAGAGCTGCTGCTGCTGCACCTTTCAGAACAGACATGGATTCAATGTCTTCCGGGTTGATGTCCATAACACGGTTGCTAAATGCAGTAGCTATTTTCTGCATACCGTCTGTTTGGGAATTACCGCCTATAACGGTAGAGTTGTCGTAGATGATTCCGTCCACAACAAATAGGGGCTGGTTGTCACGACCTTCACTGGCAGAGTTTCCTCCACGAATGATAATGGTAGAACCGGAACCGGCAGAACCACCCGATTGGGTAACGTTCACTCCGGCCACTTTTCCTGCCAAAGAGTTGATGACGTTTGTCTGTTTGTTCTTTAGAAGCTCATCTGCTTTTACTTCCGTCACAGAGAAACCAAGAGCTTTACGGTCTTTTTTAATACCTAAAGCCGTTACAACAAGTTCGTCAAGTGCAACAGAAGAGATATCCATGGTAACATGAATAACGGACCTTCCATTTACCGGTTCAATCACAGTGTTGAATCCCATAAATGAAAATATCAGGGTGCCGTCCGTAGGAACATTGATGGAATAATCTCCGTCAATACCTGTTGATTGGCCCCGTGCCGTTCCTTCAATAAGCACGTACACACCCATGAGCGGCTCTCCGGAAGAATCTGTTACTTTTCCGGTCACTGTCAGGGTTTGTCCCCATGAAGGCACAGACACCAATGCGATTAATAAAAAGGCCAGGATAGAGATCCCATAGCGCTTTTTCAATTTGTAAACATCCATATGATAATATTTAGGTTAGTTTAGAGTTGATAAATATAGAAAAAAAAACCGATATTCGTGCCTGTATCCCTTACTTATAGCAAGAATTCTCACGGGACATGCCCTTTTTCCCGGTACTCTTTTTCTCTTAATTTAATTAAGATTAGCTTACTAGCTTAGATTGACCTAACCTAAACTAAATTATTTATTTATGCTATCTAAAAAATCTTTCCTCATGGTTTGCATCATGTTGCTGACAGCATTGTATGCAAACGCTCAGGATATTACCGTAAGAGGTAATGTGGTAGATAAAACAGGGCCATTGGTCGGTGTAACCGTTCTTGTCCAAGGAACAGAAACGTTGGTTTCAACAGATTTGGATGGGAATTTCACCATCAGGGCTCCGTCAGATGGCGTACTCTCCTTTTCGTCTTTAGGATACAAGACGCTCCATGTTCCTATTAACGGAAGAGCACGCATTGATGTGTCTATGGAAGAAGAAGCTTTGTTGTTGCAAGACCTTGTTGTTGTTGGCTTTGGGGTTCAAAAGAAAGAGAACCTGACCGGAGCCGTTTCTTCTATAGATGTAGAGAAAACGTTGGCAGCACGCCCTATTGCAGACGTAGGACGCGGATTGCAGGGAACCACACCCGGTCTTTCCATTTTGGTGGGAAGCGGTGAAGTGGGATCTGACCCGCTTATGAAAATTAGGGGACACTTTGCGTCTATACAAGGTAGTTCAAATCCTCTGATTTTATTGGATAACGTGGAAATACCAAGTATCCAAATGGTCAACCCGGATGATATTGAATCCATTTCCGTGTTGAAAGACGCAGCTTCTGCTTCTATTTACGGCTCAAAGGCCGCATTTGGGGTTATTTTGATTACCACCAAAAAAGGAGCTCCTACAGAAAGAGTACAAGTCACCTACTCTGCAAATATGGCTTTCCAAAACCCGTCCAAAAAATTTGAGATGGGAGCGGTAGACGCGTTGGAATATACGGTAGAAGCAGCCGAGCGTATTGGAACGACTACTCCTACGGGGGCCTTCTGGCTGATTGACCGCAAGGGGTGGGAAGAAGCGGTGGCTTGGCAAAAAACGTATGGCAATACAGTTAAAGCCAACGATCCCATGGTATACGGACGTGACTGGTATGTAAATGCGAACAATCAGAAAATAGGTGTTCGTACGTATGAACCCTATCAATACATGCTTAGGGAATGGGCGCCCACACAGTTGCACAACTTGTCCGTCACGGGTAAAGCGGGACGTACAGATTTTAACGTATCGTTGGGCTACTTGGACCAAAACGGTATGATGAAAACAGCCAAACACGATGATTTCAGACGTTGGAACGGTTCTATCCGTTTAAAAACGAATGTGAACAAATGGTTGTCTGTTCATGCCGGAGCTATGTATTCTAAGCGCGACAAGCGGTATGCATACGCCACCAACTCTACTACGGCCGACGTATGGTACTACATGTTCCGTTGGGGACCCACCTTCCCCTGGGTAGACGAAGACAACGGGAATCCTACCAGGAACCCTGTGTACGAAACGTCTTCTGCCAATACGGCCAGCCGTGTAGCCAATTATTCAAGCTTTAACGCGGGGTTGACCATCACGCCTCTTGAAAATTGGGATATACGTTTGGACTATACGCATGCCAATCAAGAATTTGTCATCAACCGTCCCGGATACAGCTTTACGGCCGGTAATACATGGAGTGCAGCCGTACCTCGTTACAAAGAAGACGGAACGCGTTTGTATGTGAACGATAGAGGACAGCATGTATCTGCTTCAGACGCAGGAGCCATGCCGGCTTATCAACTGGACCACCACAATTATACGGCACCGGGAGGCAATCCGGATCATATATATTAGGTATACAGAGAACACCATGCGTAATACGGTCAACTTGACGTCTAATTACTTTTTGCAATTAGGCGAAAACCACTCTATGAATTTCTTGGTGGGTATGAGTGCCGTAACGTATGACTTTGGTTCGCATTGGGCACAAAAAACGACTTTGATTGATGTGGCTAACCCGCAATTCTCTCTGGCAACAGGAACACAAACTTCCGGTGGATCGGAAGCTTGGGAATCACAGTTGGGGTATTTTGCACGTGCCAATTACAATTATGCAGAGAAATATTTGATAGAAGCCAATATCCGTTACGACGGAACGTCCAAGTTCCCCGGTCATATGCAATGGAGATGGTATCCTTCTTTTTCAGCCGGATGGCGTATGATGCAAGAACCGTGGATGCAATGGGCAAAGCCCATTATGAGCAGCATGAAACTGCGTGCTTCTTGGGGTAGCATTGGTGACCAAACGGTAAGCAATGCGTTGTATGTACCTACCATGAGTAGTGTAACTTCGCTTTGGTTGCAAAGCGGCTCCAAATTGGTGTACTACGGAACGCCTGCAGCTGTTTCTGCAGCCATCACGTGGCAAGATATTACGACGTTGGACGTTGGATTTGATGCACGATTCTTCAACAGTGCATTGGGCATTTCCTTTGACTGGTTTCAGCGTGATACGGAAAACATGATTGTCCCCTCGGAAGGCATTCCGCCTACATATGGAACGAGTGCTCCGCGTGGCAACTTTGGGTCCTTACGTACTCGCGGATGGGAAGTAGCGGTGGACTTTGGTTACGCCTTTGGAAACGGATTGATTTTGAGTGCGTTGGTTACACTGGCCGATGCCACTACAAAAATCACGAAGTACGGAACAACTACCAGTATTGATGACTGGTACGTAGGCAAAACGTACGGAGAAATTTGGGGGTATGAAACGGACAGACTGTATCAGAATGACGACTTTGAGTACGACGGTGCAGGGAACTTAGTACTTGTTACTTCCAAAGACGGGTACCAAGTGTATAAAACAAAAGACGGCGTAACGCAAGGAAGATTGCAGAATAGCGCCAACTTTAAATTTGGGCCGGGTGACGTCAAGTTCAAAGACTTGGACGGAGACGGTGTCATCAGCCCGGGTAGCCGTTTGATTGACGACCACGGTGACTTGAAGGTTATTGGAAACTCTACACCTCGTTACGAATACGGTTTCCGCTTGGGAGCTGAATACAGAGGTTTTGACCTGCAGGTATTCTTCCAAGGAGTGGGACAGCGCCACATTTGGGGTAACAGTTCCATGACCATTGCAGGGTACAACTCGGGAGACGGAGCTCAAGCCCAGGCCATTGCCGGGAACTTCTGGAAACCGGATCGTACAGACGCATTCTATCCCAGACCTTATAATAACGCCAACAGCAATAGTAACAACAACATGCAAGTGCAAACGCGCTATCTGTTAGATATGTCTTACCTGAGAATGAAAAACCTCACAGTAGGATATGCCTTACCGGCTGCTTGGACTAGAAAAGCCAATATTAGCAAATTGCGTGTGTACGTGGCCCTAGAAAACTTCCTGACTTTTGACAACCTTATGGGACTTCCTATAGACCCTGAGGAAGTAGCAGGATATTCTGTATATAATACATCCAATTACAATACAGGTAGAACGGGAGTAGGAACGCCTACTTTCAAAACTGCATCGGTTGGTGTTCAAGTTAACTTCTAAAGAAATATGACGATGAAAAAATATATACTATTATTGGTATCATTGACTGCCCTTACTTTGGCAGGATGTAGTGATTTTTTGGATCGTCCGCAAAAATCTGCGATGGACGACACCAACTACTGGACCAATGAAAACAACTTGCGATTCTTTGCCAACGGGTACTACATAAATTACTTTACCGGGTATTACTCGGGTTGGAGTGTACCTTACGTACCTTTACGCGGGTATTATTTTAGCGATGACTTTACCAGTGCAGGTACACAAAGCCATTTTGAAACGGCTGCCCCGTCTTCGCGATACGGTACCACTGAAACGCCTAGTATGCTTACTCAATACTCAGGACCGAACTGGAACTTTGCTTGGGTGAGAAAATCCAATCTCTTCCTAGATAGGATCAATACCATGAATGAAAACGGATATCTCTCAGAAGAGATGCACAAGCACTGGTCTGCTGTTGCCCGTTTCTTCAGAGGGTATGAGTACAGCCGTCTGGTGAATGTTTTTGGAGATGTACCTTATTATGATTTTGTGGTAGACGATACAGATATGGAAGAACTGTATAAAGACCGTCAGGATCGTTCCATAGCTATGAACGGCGTATACGATGATTTTGTATACGTACTGGATAATATGCGTTTAAACGATGGAACCAATTTCTTGAACAGGTACATTGCTGCCGGCTTCATATCGCGCTTTATGCTCTTTGAAGGCACATGGCAAAAATACCACAACAACAACCAGGAACTGGCCAAAAAATACTTGAATTTGGCTGTCAGAGCAGGTGACTTTGTCATCAATTCCGGACAATTCGTATTTGACACAGATTTCCGCTCTCTCTTTGGTTCGGAAAACTTAGCCGGTATGAAGGAAGTGCTCATGTACAGACATTACAGTGTGGCTGAAGCTGTATTACACCACGTGGCTTCTTATTCCAACTTGAATGAAAGCCAAGCCACGGCACCCAACTTGGCCCTGGCCAAATCTTTCATTTGTAATGACGGCAATCCTTATGCTCTTTCTCCTATAGAAAATGCAAATGTGTTGGATTTAGGAAATATGGTGCTTACCCGTGACCCCAGATTTGAAGCTACGTTCCACAATGAACCCATGATTTCTTCCGCTACCTTGCTCTATGCCTGTAAATTTATAGACAGAGAGGGTGTCACGTATTACGGAAGAACCGTGCCTCCAAAATACGGTTCCAATACGAACACAAACGGGTATCCCGTTATGAGGTATGCAGAAGTGGTTTTAAACTGGATAGAGGCAAAAGCTGAACTGGCCACCATGGGAGGCGCAGCCGTAACACAGGCAGATTTGGATGCTTCCATAAACGCTATACGTAACAGACCTTTGGATCAAACGGCTATAGACAGGGGCGTACAAAAAACGGCTCCTATGAGCATAAGCAATATACCCGACGATCCGGAGCGTGATCCCGATGTGATACCTCTCCTGTGGGAGATACGCAGGGAGCGTAGAATGGAATTTGTTTACGAACATACGCGCTTGTTGGATATCAAACGCTGGAAGAAGATTGATTACATGAGCGGTGCCAAGAACCCCGATATCTTGCGTGGACTGTGGATAAACTTCCAGGAAGAACTGCCTACCTGGCTTATTCCTTCAAAAGAAGGCGTCCTTCAAGTAGAACTAACCGACGGAACTATTCTTACGTATGACGGAAGCAATGGTGACCATATGGTTGGATATTACATACCGCAAGCTATAGCAGATAGAAATGCATTTACAGACAGGGTATACCTGGCACCTCTTGGGAATGCACAAATAGATGCTTATAAAGACAAAGGGTATGTGCTGACACAAAATCCCGGCTGGAATTAAGCAATAGGGATAAAAGAAAAAAACCGGCTTTCAAGGCCGGTTTTTTTTTATCGTTTTATGAGAGTTAGTCGTTTAGTGAAAACCTCACAAAACCTGTAACTTTTACCTCGGGGTCTACACCTTTCAGGTATTCCTTCACAGTAATCTTTCCGTCTTTTACAAAGACTTGGTCTTCTAAAGTAGACTCTTTAAAAAATCTGTTCAATTTGCCTTGGGCAATTCTTTCTACCATGGCTTCCGGCTTGCCTTCTTGGCGTATTTGTTCGCGGTAAATATGGAGCTCTTTCTCTATCACATCTTGAGGACAGGAGTCGCGATCTATAGACACGGGAGCCATAGCTGTAATTTGCATGGCTATTTCCTTAGCTGCTTCTTCCGGAATGGGTTTGTTAAAACCAACAACGGTACCCAGCTTGTTGTTCATGTGGATGTAGGAGCCCAAATAAGGAGCTTCCAATTTGTTGTAAAAAGGAATGGCGTGTTTTTCTCCGCTTTTCCCTGTCTGATGGGTAACGGCTTCTTCTATGGATCCTTTCTCAAAGGGCAAGATCATGAGTTCTTCCAAATTGGCAGGCATATGTTCCAGTGCAGTATTAGCAATACCTAAAGCCAGTTCTTGAAACTCGGGGTTTTTAGAAACAAAGTCAGTTTCGCAACCCAAGCAAACTACGATACCTTTTGTTTTGTCTTCATTTGTAAGTGCAACAACAGCACCTTCCGTAGTGTCACGGTCTGCTCTTTTGGCAGCAACCAATTTTCCTTTTTCTCTTATGATTTCCTGTGCACGATCAAAATCTCCTTTGGCTTCTACAAGAGCGTTCTTGCAGTCCATCATTCCAGCACCGGTCATTTTGCGTAATTTTGCTACATCAGCGGCTTTTATTTCCATATATAATTTAGATTTTATTCGTTTTTATCTTTCGGCTTCTCTTCACTCTTCACTTCTTTCTCTTCACTCTTCACTTCCTCACTCTTCACTTCCTCACTCTTCACTTCCTTCACTTCCTTCACTTCCTTCACTTCCTTCACTTCTACCG